>OIEN01000188.1_pt1 | contig 44654 bp, 38 predicted proteins | sample 1581741 | NCBI WGS metagenome assembly OIEN01 (sample SAMN01760944, study PRJEB22395) | human gut metagenome | reverse complement strand
AAATAATTATCGGCAGGTTGACTAACTTCTTTTTTCTCTTTCTTTCTAAAGATAGATTTTCTAATAGTAATATCAGCAAGATAAACAATAACAGCTGCAAGTAATATCCAAACCATCAATGAAATGTAACTTGCTTCAGTTAATTGGTTGCTATCGATATCAAAATGAATATTGTTTTCAGCAAGTATTGACCCACCACATTGCGAAGCAAGTTGATTTAACAAAGTATTTTTGCTGTCATCAAAGAAATTAAATTCAGATGAATAATCAAAACTAAAAATAGTTTTTGTTTCTTCGACTAGTTCGTATTCGTTAGTTGCTGAATTTAATTTTGAAAATTTAACAGTCGCTTCATAAAAACCAACATTTGGTGTAGGTACTTTATAGCTAAATCTACTTCCATCATAAGTTAACTCATAGGATGAACTTTCAGAAGTTGCTAAGTCTTTAATTTCAATGCTTGCTTTTGCATTCTTTGTATCAGCATTTGTAGTTACTTTTACATCAGAAGTTGATCCATTAGAATCAAATTCAATATTTAAAAGCGATTTATTAAATCTATCTGGGAAGCTTTGATTAACCATATTTTTAAAGAAAGTTTTCCCAGCTGCTGCATTCCAAAATTTAGTTGTCCAACCAGTATCTAAAGATGAAGTAAAGGAAGACACTTTACCATTTCCAAAATCCCAATAGGCATATAAAGGAATTGCAATAACACTTAATTCATTTTCTGAATTGGTGTGAATATATTGAACGGAAACGACAGTACTTGCCCCACTTTTCATACGGCAATAATTAACACCCATTACGTTTTCTAAGTTATTATAAACTCCACCTTGAAGTGAAGGATCGTCTTTTAACATATAAATTACTGGTGAATCTTTTTCAATAACTGTATCAATAATTTCTTCTTCAATAGCATCAATGATTATGTCTTTTACGCCAGTTGCTGAATCAACATAACGATATTGTCCATTACCAAGTTTAGCAAGAGTTTTCATTAACTCTTCACCTTCTGAATCTTCCCCGCCAACATTAATAAATGAACAAGAAATATTTGAAAAGCCAAGTTCAGTAACATATTTTTTAACATCATCTGGAGAACTAACTTCACCATCAGACATAACAAATATATCTTTATATTCGGCAGTGACGCCTTGAATTTGTTTATAAGCTTCTTGCAAGCCTGGAAGCATTTCAGTTCCGCCATTATCTTGAAGTCGATCAATCTTATCTTTAATATCTTGACGATTTTCTTCATTTCTAATGGTTGTCATTGTAACTGGAACAGTTGTACCACTTTCAAAAGTAACAACAGCGATAGAATCGTTTACATCGAGTTTATCAACAACAGCTTTCGCTGAAGAACGCGCCATATCTAGGTCATTTCCGCCCATTGAACCAGAAGTATCAATAACTAGAACTAAAGCACGTGAATCATCTGGTTGATATTGAACAGGTAATAAATCATTATAAGAAACTAAGGCAGGATCATTTGTATTTCCAACATAAGTCGCATCAAAAGTGAAAAGTGATTTACCATAAACAGAAATCGCCGTTGATAAATTTGTAACAAGTTCTTCATAATGATTTAAAGAAGTTAAATCTAAGTCAGAAAAAACAATTTCATCGTAGTCAATTAAATCTTCAAGTAAATATGGAACGTCTTTTTTGCCAATATAAGAATCAATTGTTGTTTCTTCTGATAAATCAGCCATTTCTTCAAATTTATTAAGTTGAGATTGGGCTTCTCCGATAAATAAAATTTTAAAATCAGCTGAAACGGTTTGGATAAAAGAACGAACATTATTTTCTTCAAAAGTATCGTTAAATTTGTCTTCGCCTTCTTGTTTTTTAACTTCAACACGATATTCATATTCGCCTGCCGCGGAAGTATCTAAAGTAAAGCTAACTTCATTTAACCCACTTGATAAATAAGTATTTTTGCTCTCTTCAAGTTGGTCATTTCGATAAAGTTCAACTGTAACATTTGATGGAGTTGAAGCATTGATAAAGGCTTTAGCTTCTTCTTCTCTATTTAAATAAGTGTTATCAGTATAAAGTAAAGAAGTTAATGATATTTCTAGTGGAAAATCAGCCTTTAAGTTAATAACATCAACTGTTACACCTTGTTCCATTAAAGTTTCAATAGTATTTATTGCTTGTCCATCAGTTTCGTTTCCATCAGAAATTAAAACTATTCTTTTATAAGAATCTTTACTAAATTTTTCACTTGTATAAAGTAAAGCGTTTTCTAAATTTGTCGCCGTATAATCGAAAGAAGCATCGTTATATACATCATTTATGGAATTAAACGTACCACCAAGTTCAGTTAAAGTTTTAGCTTCTTTTGCAAAAGGTATGACGCCAACTTTTGTATTTGGTGTTTTTAAGGCTTCACTTGTAACGTTTTTAATTGCCTCATCAATTCGCTCAACAGAAGGTTTTTCACTAGCTGAAGCATCCGCTAAAATATAAACTTCAGTTGTTTTATCAATTGATAAATACATTGGATCCGCAAAAGCAATTGACACTAAAACTGCAATTACAATATGAAGAGAAAAAGAAATGAGATTTTTCTTAGTATATCTCTTCTCTTTTTTCATCAAAAAGAAACCAACTACAATTAAAGCAATTAGTGGAATAATTAAGAAAAGTAACCAAGGATTATTAAACTTAAAATTGTTCATGGCTATAAATCATCCAATCTGCTAAAAGAAAAACTAACGCAAGTACGACAACAACTATTAAACCTTCAAAAATACGGTCAGCTTTTTGTAGCTCATCTTTTAACGTAATAGTATAGGTATTTAAATCTTCAACTAGTGGATTTCTTTCATTTTTTGGGAAAGAACTAAAGATGTTAAGTTCTCTTGTTTTTCCAGTTGCAAGATCAACTTTAATTTCATAAGTTCCAACTTCTTTTAAATCATAACTTTGAATATCGCGTGCATCTAAATATTCGGTGTTACCAGATGGCGTTATGATTTCGCAGTTTGTCGCTGTATCTGGGAAATTAAATGTTACTTCTTCATTAACTTCATAATTAAAATCACTTAAAATTGATGGATTTGAATAAGTGATACAATTTCTCATTAAAATAATAAAATCAGCAAGGAGAGGTAAATTGGAGTTATGTAAATCAAAATTAAAGACAATTTCTTTTTGATCATAAGCATTTCTTCCAGCGAAAATAAATGGAAGATTGTCGTAAGATAAAATTGTCGTAAATTTAGTGTTTAAAGTATAACGAAGGTAAGTTTTAATTGTGATTTCTCTTTTTACAAGATCTTTTGTTAATTCTTGATATAAAAGATCATCATTATTATTAGCATAACTAGCATTAATTCCAGGATCTTCGACGGTATATTCTTTTTGAACATAAAATCCAGCTTCTGGAATTGATTCACCGCAATTAAATAGCCATACTGCACTATCAACTGGTAATTTTTCTGGAGCATATCCATCAAAAATTACAACATCATACCCAACGGTTCCGGAAGTGAAAGAATAAAGTAAAGGTGAGATAGTTGTATATGAAATCTTAACATTATTTGAATTTAAAGCTTTAAAAACTGATTCAAAATAAAATGGTGAGAAACTAACAATTAAAACATTAGTTGTATCAAAATCAGTTGTGTTATAAACTATAAATTCGCTATCTTCTTTTAAGTAATCTTCATTTAAAATTTTTGCTTTTAATAAAGAATAATCATTATAAGCTTCATTAGTATTAGGAAGTTTTAACTCAAACGTTGTTAATTCATTTTGCTTAACTTCTTGTTCAACTGTTCCTAAAGAAGCTTCATCAAGGAAAAACTCAACTTCTAAAGTTGTATCTTCATTAAATGAAGTAACATCAGCTTGAAAAATAGCCATTTCAACATTTTCTTCTTTAGTCGTGTCAAATCTTAAATCGCTGATTGCATAATTCTTGTTAGTATCACTAACATTAAAAGTATCAAATCCTTCTTTGTCTTTAACTTCTTTATCAGTATATAAAGAAAAATGACTGCCTTCACCTAAAGAAGACATGGATTGAGCAAGACTAAAAGCATTAGCAAGTTCGCTATCTGCATAATCAATTGTTACGCGGTCTAATATCGAATTAAAAATTGCTTTATCTTGAATACTTTCGCATATTGTTCTTGAATTTGAATCACTAACAATTAAAGTAAACGTTGAACCATTTGTCGCATTATTCACTGCTTCTTTAATCTTATTTTTAGCGGAGTCAAAGCGAGTTAATCCATCTTCATTTTCCATCGCCATACTTGCTGAAGCATCTAAAATATAAACTTCATTTTCTGCTCCATTTTTAAAATTAAATACAGGATCTGCAAGGGAAAAACTTAAAAACGCAATACAAACGCATTGCATAATAAGGTTTAAAAGATTAGCAATTGAATTTAAAGGGTTCTTCTTTTTCAAGAACTTTTTACTTAAATCCCAAATATAAGAAGAGGAAACAACCTTTTCTTTATATTTATTTTTAATAATATAGATAATAATAAGGACAGGAATAGCAAGCAAAAGAAGAAGACCTAAAGGAAATCTTAAACTCATCTAATCACCCCCTTATTAAATAATCTATCCATAAACAATTCTCTTAAGGAAATTGAGGTATCATAAAATGTAAAATCAGCCTCTCGAGAAGCACAATAATTTGTTAAACGATCTTGAACAAAATCTAGTGCTTTATGATAAGCATTCAAAACATCACGCGTTACATTTCCTTTAAAGAATTTATTGGTATCTTCAGCATCATAAAAGATATTTTTACCTCTTGAAGAAGGATTTATTTCTTCAGGAGCTAAAAGCTGAATACATAAAACATCACGATGTTTATCTCTTAAATAATCTATTGCTGATAAATAATCATTTTCTGTTAAAAAATCTGAAATGATGATGCTTTTACCATTTCCAAAACCAACATCACTTCTCATGATGGCATCCGACATAAAGACATCACCATCAAATTTAACATTATTTAATTTTGAAACATTTTCAAAAAACTTTTCTCGCCCAATTATCTTTTCAAAAAGTGGGATAATTGTATGCTCTTTTACTAGATAAATTGAGACTCTATCCATTTCTGAAACTGATAAATAAGCAAGAGATGCTGCTAAACGCAAAGCATATTCATCTTTATTAAAGTAAGACATTGATCTAGAAGCATCGACATAAATCTTGGTATACATCTGCTTTTCATCAAGATAAAGTTTTAAATAAAGTTGCTCAAATCGACCATATATATTCCAATCAATTTTTGAAATATCATCGCCTTCAACGTATTCTCTATAATCAGCAAATTCACATGATGTTCCATATTTTTTTGATTGGTGAGAACCACCAAAAAGGCCAGCAACATTGTCTTTTATTGCTAGCGAAAATAACTCAAGTTGAGATAAGAAACGTTCATCAATGATTTGCTTCATAAATTATTTACCTTTATGGGCTTCTTCGATTAATTTATTGATTACATCATCAACAGTTAAATTATCATTGATTGCATTATATGTAAGTTTAATTCTATGGCGTAAAACAGGTTTTGCTAAAGCATCAATATCTTCATAAGAAACATTATAGTTTCCATTCATGAGCGCTTTTATCTTGGCGCCGGTAATCAAAGCTTGGCAAGCACGAGGTGAGGCACCAAATTTAATATATTTTTTAGCAACTTCTGAAGATTTATCAACTTCTGGATGTGTTCTATGAACGATTTTCATTGCATAATTTAAAACATCTTCGATAATTGGAACACCAACTGCTAATTCACGCATATGTAAAATAGTTTGGCCATCAACAACTTTTTCAGCTTTTTCTTTTTGATCTGCTTGAGTTAAATTAACAATATCTGCTAATTCTCTTTCAGTTGGATAAACCATGTTAAGTTTGAACATAAATCTATCCATTTGAGCTTCAGGAAGTGGATATGTACCATCTTGTTCAATTGGGTTTTGAGTTGCTAAAACGAAAAATGGCTCCTCCATCTTGTAAGAAACGCCACTTACAGTAACCTTATGCTCTTGCATAACTTCAAGCATTGCTGCTTGAGTTTTTGGCGTAGCTCTGTTAATTTCGTCAGCTAAAATAATTTGAGAAAAAATAGGACCTTTTTGGAAGGTTGAAACAAGGTTACCATCACTATCTTTACGAATAATATTTGTACCAGTAACATCGTTAGGCATTAAATCTGGAGTAAATTGAATTCTTGAAAAAGGTAAAGATAAAGTTTGACCCATTGAACGAACGAGTCTAGTTTTTCCTGTACCTGGGACACCTTCAAGTAAAACATTTCCACCAGCAATAATTGCAATAATTACACTATCAACAACTTCATTTTGACCAATAATATCTCTATGAATTTGCTCCTTAATTTTTGTAGTTGCCTCACTAAATTCTTTAAGTAATTCTTCGCTCTCCATATAAATCTCCTTCTAATTTAATGTATTTTCCTTAAAATTAAGGATTTGTTTTATCTCCAACGTTGCCATAAAGTTCATCAAAATAATCACCAATAGCACCTTCTAAATCGTCGTCTCCAGTATTTTTAGCATCATCACTAGCGTCGTTTTGATAATCGCCAATTACTTCGCCATATTCAGTTTGACCATTTTCACCAGTATAAACTTTATCATTGCTACCGTATTGGGTGTCACCACTTCCAGAACCAGCACCTTCACCTTGACCTTGACCTTGACCTTCGCCTTCTTGGCCACCACTTCCAGTGCCGCTTCCATCACCTTTTTCGCCGTCGCCATTTCCTTCGCCGCCTTCAGCGCCGCCTTCTTCACCTTCATTAGCGTCAGTTTCTTGATCACCTTCGTTACCAACATCGCCTTCTTCACCATCTTGGTTATTGTTTGAACCACCTTGTTCGATATCAGAATCTCCGTTAGTTGAAGAAGGGTCAATAAGTTGATCAATTAACTTTTTAACATCTACAGCTAATTGATCATTGGCTTTTTCTAAAGTTAAATCAGATTTAAGATTTTCAATTGCTTCTTCGATTGCTTTTTTTATTTGTTCTCTTGAATCAAGAATTAATTTATTAATGGCAGTTGTGCCTGCAGTTGATGAAAGTTTGCTTTCGACGTTATTATATATAGCTTCTAATTTTGCTAATAAATCTGAAAATGTTTTATAGTTAGCATCACTTGATGGAACGCCAGAATTTTTAAGTACTTCTTTTAGTTCATTGATTAAAGGTTTCAATTTGTCTAAAACACCTTGTAGCGTAGAAATATATCCAACACTTTTCTCAATATCGGCAAAAGACTCTTCAAGACCATCAACATTAGCGGATTCAACCGCTTCACCAACTGGAGCAAAGTTTTCTTCTTTTTTTAGTTCAGCACCAATTTCTTCTTTAGTATTAACTTCATCTAAAGCTTCGTCCACTTTTCCTTTAGCAACTTGAACTTTATTGTATCTTGAAACAATGTCAACATCGCCCTTAAGATCAGCACGAAGTTCTTCTAAAATTTCGTATAATTTTTCTTTAAACGCTGCAGAAGCTTGACTTTTTCCAATATAATCTTTGATTGTATCAATGATTTCATCAGTTGCATCATCGAAATTTGGATCTTCGGCTTCAACAGTTAACATGTTAACAATATCTTGAGTAAAGAAAGATGTTGTAAACGCCCCTGCTCCTAATAATGGTAAAGGTAAACTTGCCATCGTAAGTTTAATAATCAATTTACGAGGATGATTAAGTTTAATACTTCTTTTTGCATCCTCTCTTTGTTTTTGAATAAGTAAAGAATCTTTATCTTTAAATTCGACCATCGTAGAAGCTTTTTCTCTGAGATTGAAATTTTGATCGATTCTTTTTGCAACATATTTATCATTAATTCTATTAACTAAACAATAAATAAGAAGGGTAGCTACAAATACTAATAGACCAGAACCAATAGCAATTAGATAAAAATACCAATCAGTTAATTTTGTAAGTTGAAAGACACAGATTAAGATTGCAGCTACAAGTAAGCAAGCACTTAATCCATAAATTGAGCCTTGTAATATTTTTTCTAATTTGAGTTTTCTATTAAATTCTTTTAACATAGTAGCTCCCTTCTTGAGTAATATTTGTTATCAAGCAATCCTTGTTACTTGAATTTTGGTTGTGCAGGAAGTACCAGAGAATGTACCATTTCCATTAAATGCTCCAGATATACTTGGAGTAACAGTTAATTGGTAAATGTGGCCATTTAATTCGAGGTGTCCACCAATAGTTTTGTAAGCTTTACCATTAGACACAACGTAAGTATCATACACTACCCATTTTTGATTTTCATTGTTTTCATAAGCTTTTTTAATATTTTCAATAATTTCTTCTGAATAATTATAACCAGTAATCTCGACACTACCAGATGAGGTAGAAACTTTTTGCTCTTCGCATCCTAAATTGACGTAAGGTAAATCAAATCCAAGACTATTATTAATTTCTGTTTTAGTATCTTCGCCAAAATCAGTAGCCGCACCTTCGAAACTAGATGCTTTTGGTAAGAAAATTGCTGAAATATAAAGTCCGTTTTCATCATCATCGTATCTCGCATAACTAGATGAAGATAAGGTAAAGACAAGTGTCCCATTTTCTACTTCTTTTTTAGCTGTAAATTGTGGCATTTCATAACCATTAGCAAATGGATTATAAACAATGTCTTCATCTTTAAAGCCTTCCGCTTTAAGTTTATTCATCGCAACATACAAATAATATGGTTTGTAATTAACATAGTAAGAAGATAGACTAACGTATTTATTTCCAGTTGTAGTGTCGGAAGATGAAGAGAAAGAAAGATAAGAGCTCGCATCTGGGAGTAAAGCTTTAGGAAGGAATTCAGGTAAAGTTTCGCCTAATTCGCTTTCCATATTCTTTGTAATATCTTCGCCTTTAGAGAAGTCACTCCAACTAGCAAATTCATCAACTGCATCTTCAGGTTTTAAATCAACATAAATTGTTAATGTAATTGGATCCCATGAATCTTCTTCAAGAATGAATCTTACGGCGGTATTGTCATCTAATAAAGTATAGCCGTAAACACTATCACTAGTTGCTGTAGCTGTAAATTGACTATTTTCACAGGCTTTTTCAACTAAAGGCAAAACAGCATCATCCCAATTTCCGCCTGTAATTGTAATTTTCTTAACATCATTAAAGGTTTCGACTTCAGTAGTAGGTTTTTCTTTTCCTAAGTACATATAAGGAAGTTTTACGCCTGTTGGAAGTTCCTTTTCTAAGAAGGCTTTTGTATCAGCGTCCCATTCAGTTCTATCCCCAGGATTAAATACTTCGGTATACTCAAAAGATATACAAGGTCTATCATCATCGTCTTCTATTGTAATTGTAACAATATTTCCAGCTTCGTTTTTAGTTTCGGCAACAATGTAATGATATTCTGGCTCATAGTCATAAATTGTATAGCCAGCATTTGTTAATACAGTATTTGCGTTTTCATACAATCTGTCGCTTGTCGCATTTCCATAAATTTTAAGGACTTCATCGTCTTCATCATAGAATGCATATGGATTATCTGTGCCAAGATAAATATAAGGCAAATCTAAACCAACTCTATCTTTAATCTCTTGTTTAACAGCATCATTCCAAGTTCCAGTTTCTTTTGATGAATCATATTCTTCAACTGAGGTTATACTTCCGTTAATGAAGAATCCATAGTAACTGCTTTGGTGCATATCAATATCAATATTAACTTTTTTAGTACCAAAAGTTTTTTCAGCGTGAACATTACTTAGCCAAGCATCTTTATGATAATAAGTTGTAACGTGACCAAGAGCTACATTCCATTCAGCCTCGCTTAAAGCATCAATTAAGCACCACATATAATACGAATGAGTGTCCATGTTAGCACTGCTAAAATCAATTTCAAGTTGACCATAATCGTCAAAAATAATTTCTCCTGAATCTTTTCCCATTTCAAAATGAGGTATAGTAACATCACTTCCTAAAACAGTTTTTAGATTAGTCAAACTTTCTGGGCTCCATTCAGATGCACCTGCTCCAGTATTATTAGCTCTTGTTATTTCTAAATAAGCAGTTTTTGAATCACCACTGCCTATAGTAAATAAACCAACTTTATAAGTATGCTCTCCAGTATTTTTAAGAGCAACAACTAAAACTTCACCATCGGTTTCAATACTTCCGGTTGGTATATCTTCAAAACAATCAGTAGCAATATACCAACCATTTTGACCATTTTGAGAAGCAAATTGTTCAGTGAATTGAGTTAAAATTCTTTCATCGTATTTGCCACCTCTAATAACTATCTTGTTATCACCATTTACAGCTGTGGAAAGATCTTCATCAATTCTTGGACTGGCAGTTCCTAAATAAATATAAGGAATAAGACTAATCTCATCGCCAAATTTTACTTGGAAAGAAGTTTTAATTTCTTCTGTATAATCTGTTAATGATTCTGGATGATAACCTTCCTCTCTACTTGCTTGTAAAGTTGGAACACCATCAGCATTTTTACCAATTATAACAGTGTAAAGTTCAAGTCCGATATCTCTTGTAAATGTAAGACTACTATTAGCAGCGTCTTCAACTATTTCCCAAGTTTCATCATCTTCTAAAGTTGAATCTTCTTCAAATGCTTTTTTTGCAGCTGTTAAAATTGAGTCATTCCAAAGTTTGCCGACAATAGTAATATTTCTTTCACTTGTATTAGCTGTATCGATCGTTGGATAAACAGTTCCTAAATAGACATAAGGTAAAATATTTGTATTTAAAGACTTATCCATTGCAGAAAGGACTTCAGTTGACCAAGCTGTTTGATTAGTTGAGTCAAAAGCTTCTTCTAAACTAATTAAAACTTGTGCTTTTCCAAAAGAATTCTTTGATAATGTAACGCTAACTTTATTGCCGTTTTCTTCAGTTTTTGTTGCAAGCGTGGTAGTGAGGTCTTCCATATCAGGATTTGTAACCTCCCAACCATCAAAAGCATCATCAAACTCAGCAAGAACACGATCATTCCATGTTCCACCAGTTACAAGCACAGCGCCTTCTGCAGTAACTTCAGTTTCGTAATTTACTGTGCCTAAGTAAACAAAAGGAATAGTAAATCTACCTAAATGTTCACTCATAATTGTTGTAGTATTTTCATCCCAGGAATCTACTTTACTAGGATCAAATGGTTCATTATAAAAAGCTTTTAGTTCAAATAAGCCATCATATGTTTTTCCAACTTCAACTTCTACTTTAAGTAAATCATTTGTGGCATAGAAATTTTCACCAACCATTAAAGCATCCCAATAATGGTCTTTATATTCGGTTACAGCTTCATCAAGACTAGATTCTAAATAACTGGAACCTGTGATTTTTAAATATGATCTATATCCTTCATCTTCATCATTTTTAACAAATTCTGCATCAAGAGCGCCTTCTCCAAGATTAACATAAGGAAGAATTCCTCCGCCTAATGAACTCATCATTAACTTTGTGGTTTCTTCATCCCATGGTGAATCTGCTTCATCAATTAATCCTTCAGATGGATCTGGTTCTGGTTCGGGATCTGTTCCAGGTTCATCAGTTCCTGGCTGATCTTCACCAGAATTATCGGTTCCCGGATTATCCCCTCCTGGATTATCTTCTCCAGGTTTTTCTTCACAAACTGGACATTCAGTTTGGCCACAGCCTGCTAAACTAACTAATGATAAAAGAGCTGATACGCTTAAAATCACAAATTTTTTCTTCATAATTAAAACCCCAATATATTTTTTTATTGACGATTTACCGATGAATATCGTCAAGTGTAATGTTATATTTACATAGCTAGATGTTAAATTTAAGAAACTAGAATTTTAATATTTTCTTAATACTCTCTAGAATGATGTAGCAAGCCGCTTTGCTACATCATTCTAATAAATTTTAATATTTCATTGATTTTTAGTGTTTCGTATTAAAAAGATACAAAAATCAACAAACTATCTATTTATTCATTTTTATCTAATGTTTACGTTGAAAACTACTCATCCTTAAATAGGCATTAAAAAATAATCATTTGGATAATCAGGAATATATAATCACCTTTATTCTCTATATTTAGATATCATATTTATTGTAGTAAGTTTATTATTTTCGTAAAGTTTCGCAATAGCATCTTTAAAATAAAAATAACAAAATAATTTAAATTTGCGGCTTTTTTATTATAATTTAAGTAATTTTATGTAAAATCTTCATAAAATCAGAACGTATAAATACAAAATGATAAAATATATAGACATTAATAGATCTCAAAAATTGCACTATATAAACCCGCCTCAGATTTTTTCTAATCTATAAGGTAACATATCAATATTTATTTCGAAAAGTTTAACTTTTGATTTTGCTTCACTTGCAGTTAAAAGTCCATAATCAGTAAACTCATTTAAAATCTTAAAAGCGCCTTGCTTAGTAATATCGTTTTTTATCCAAGAAGCAAAATCTTTATAAGTAAACTTGCCTTTTGAATTGACCATTATCTTCTTTAAATGTACTTTTTCGTTTTCTGTTAAAACAATATTTTTGTTTTTAAGTATTGTGTCTGCGTATTCAACATTTTTATAACAATTAGTTTGATTGACTAAAATTTTAAAGATATAGATCAAAAAATAAGTTAAATCATTATTTGAGTCTCTCGCGTTTCTAAGAGCTTGATAATATTTGTTTTTTGTATCATCAATTGCTTCTGATAGAACAGGGACCATTAAAGAATTTGCTAATAAGCTTATCCAAAACGAAACCATTCTTGCTGTTCTCCCATTATAATCAAAGTAAGGATGAATATAGACTATATAAAAATGAGCAATATTAGGCAAAACTACATTAGTCATACTATCGCCTTTAGATATTTGATTATTTACATACTCAAAAAGTGAGTCCATACAACTTTCTATTTTATCATGAGGACAACCGTTATAACTATCTACTTCAACTTCATCGTATCTATAGTACTCGCTTGGCCTTAACTTATAATCATCTTCTAAACATCCTTCGCTAAGAATACAATATAGCTTAAATAAATTTTCTTTGTTAAAAGTTGGCTTAGTCAAAACAAAATCAACTGCTTTAACCATATTTTTTATAATATGATCATTTAGGTTTTGAGGTTGAATTTTTTCTCTTGTAAGTTCGTCAATCCTTTTTCTTGTTGAATTTACTGCCTCAATAGACAATGTTCCTTCAATTTCAGAATAAATTCTAGAGCGTATTATTTCACTTTGATATCGAGTTGCAATCAAACTATTGTGCTTTTCGAAATCATCAGATATAGAATTTAAATAAAGTTGAAAATAGTCTAATAATTCTCTGCAATTAAAGTAATATATGTTTTTTCCATCAAAAGTATTAAGTTTAATATCTTTTCGAAATTGATTAAAATTTATTGCTTCGTTTTTTTTATAAGTCAGAAAATTATTAAATTCTTCTACAGAAAAATTGAATCCATACCTTTGATTGTATAAGATGTCACTTTTCTCTAAATATTTTTCATGAATCATATAATTTAATAAAGATTCAAATTTTTCTAATTTGTCAACCATATTGTAAACCTATTAATTATCATTTATTATATAAGTTGTAAACAAAATTGTAAACTAAATTATAAATTAATATTAAAATATATTTTAAACTCTTTCATAAAGTAAATTTTTGTAGGAGTATCTTTTTTTACCTGGTGTATCATTTCTCAAGTAGGCATATCGTTTACCTAGTAGAGTTTCATTTATCTAGTAGCCCTAATTTAGATATTTTTACTTGCTCTAGTGTTAAAACTTAAACTAGCAAAATACTCTAAAATTAAAAAATGTCCGATTTCTCGGGCAAATATCGTTCACTTCTATACCTTTATCAAAAAAATAGTTATAAGTTGGCGGGAGTCAAAGGAATCGAACCCTTATCAACGGTTTTGGAGACCGCTGTTCTACCATTGAACCAGACTCCCAAGATTTTAAAGCCTTTTAAAAAGGCTTTAAAATTATAAACTTTTAAGTACCTTATTGACAAGCCCCATATCACATTTTCCAGCATAATTTGCTTTAAAATGCTTCATAACAGAAGGAATTGATTTGTCATCAAGTGATGAAATAACAGATTTAATTTCTTCTTCACTCATCATTTTTGGTAAATATGAAGAAATCGCATTAATTTGGCGAATTATCTCGTTAACTTTATCTTCACGACCGCCCTTTTCAAAAGATAATTTCTCTTCGTCGAGCTCTTTTAAAGTTTTTTGAATAATTTTAATCATTTCAGGATCACCAATTTCTTTTCCATTGGCTTTAGCTTCATATCCTTCAAGATTATATTTAGAAATCAAAATACTATAAACAGCTCTTAAAGCATCATCATGATTTTTAAGGGCTAATAAATTTTCTTTTTTAATAGTATCTATTAACATAGATTTACTCCTTTTTGCGCAAACAAAAAAATTAATCTTTTAATTAAATAGGTTTTAAAGATTCAAGAAGTTTATTTCATGAACTTGCCCTTGTTCTTGCCTTTTGATGCATGAACAAGAAGAGTTCCGCCTTGTCTTTCAGCAAGAGCTTCACTATAAGCCATTGCTTCATCCTTGGTTTTAAACTTTTTAATTACTTTTTCACCTTCTCTTAAAATTACTTGCCACTCTCCGTCAACTTTTTTCAAATGATAGACCTTTTTTCTAGGAGTGGCTTTTTCAACTTTTGCTTCCATAAAAGGACCTCCATTAATTAATACTTATTTAATTATAAATCAACATTATGATAGATGTTTTGAACGTCTTCACAATCATCTAACATATCAAGTAATTCTTTAAATTTAGTTAAATCTTCGCCTTCAAGAGTAACATTATCGTTTGCTCTCATGGTAACTTCAGCAAACTCATAATCGCTTACGCCGTTTTCTTGTAAAACAGCTTTAGCTTTATCAAATGAACTTGGATCAACAATTACTTCAGCAAATCCATCTTCTAAAGTAATTTCTTTAACATCAACATCACCTAAAACTAAAATTTCTTCAAGCGACTCTTCAGTGCCATCAAATTTAAAATCTAATACACCAACTTGTTCAAAATTGTAAGAAACATCACCTAAATGTCCACCTTTTCTAGTGATAATTGTTCTAACGTTAACTAATGCTCTATTTGAATTATCACTTAAGGTATCAATAATTAAATAAGTTCCAGCTGGTCCATAAGCTTCATATCTTCCTTCAATATAGTTTGTTGCTTCGCCACCTTGTGCTTTTTTAATGGCTCTATCGATAACGTCTTTTGGACATTGTTTTCTATATTTATCAATTGCAGCTCTTAAAGCAAGATTTGAATTAGGGTCAGGAACACCTTTTTTAGCAGCCATATAAATTTCTTTGGATGCTCTCATATAAATGGCGCTTTTTTTCTTTGCTGTAGCAGCCATTGATGCAGCTCTAACTTCGAAGTGTCTTCCCATAATAAAAAAATCTCCTTTAACGAAACAATTTTACTACTTAATTAAGTAGTATTAAAGAATTTTAAATGCTTAAAGATGTGTAAAACAATTGAAATATCATAAATATTTATTAAAATAACTGACAAAGTGACAAATAAATTGCAGACCAAATCAATTGACACTATAATATTTTTTGCAAAAGGTGGTAATGATGATAGAAATTAAAGAAAAGAATTTTCCAAACGAAAGAGATTTATACGCTTCTAAAGATTTGCACTTATTTTCTTGCACTTTTAAAGGCAAAGAGGATGGCGAGTCAGCATTAAAAGAAAGCGAAAATATTATTATAGATGATTGCTTTTTTGATTTGCGTTATCCTTTATGGCACGATAAAAATGTGACAATAAATTGGTCAACATTTACCGAAAATTCTCGTGCCGCTTTATGGTATTCAAAAAACGTAAAAATCAATTCTTCTACCTTAAATGGAATTAAAGCAGTTAGAGAATGTGAACATGTTTCTTTAAATGAATTAACTATAAATTCACCTGAATTTGGTTGGAAAACCTCACAAATCTTCGGCAAAAATGTAAAACTTGTAAGTGAATACGCCTTTTTTGAATCTAAAAATATTCATTTTGCAAATCTTGAATTTAGTGGAAAATATTCTTTTCAATATACAACAAATGTCGTGATAGAAAATAGCAAACTAGATACAAAGGATTGCTTTTGGCATGCAAAAAATGTAACCATTAAAAACTCTATTGTTAAAGGAGAATATCTAGCCTGGTATTCTGAAAATCTTACTTTTATAAATTGTGCTATCACTGGTACACAACCATTTTGCTATTGTAAAAAACTTAAGTTAATTAATTGCACGATGGAAGGATGTGACTTAGCTTTTGAATATAGTGATGTAAAAGCTGATATTACTTCTTCAATCGAATCAATTAAAAATCCATATAAAGGCGAAATTAAAGTTAAAAAAGTTAATCATTTAATAATTACTAATGATTCCAAATATCCTAATAAAGCTAAAATAATCGAAACTAATTAGTAATAAACTTTAAATAAATAAAGACCTACTGGACTAGCAGTAAAAGGAACAATATCTCTTTTAGATGTATTTTCTAAGTAATATCTTATTTTTTCTATACTAATTTTGCTTTCAGCGTAATAAATTAAGGTTCCAATTATTTTTCTAACTTCATAACGCATGAAACCGTTGCCACTCAGTTTAATTACTACTTTCTTTCCTCTTTTAATAACTTTAATATCATAAATTGTGCGAATAAATCCGTCTTTATCGTCGTCTTTAGAACAAAAATTCATAAAGTTATGTTCACCAATAAATAATTTCGATCCTTCAATAAATTTTGTTAAATCAAACTCTTTATTGTTGATAAAGAGTTCATATTTCCTTAAAAGAGGATTAAATTCACCTAGATTGATTAAATAATGATACTCTTTTTTCTTTGCAGAGAAACGGGCATCAAAATTTTCATTAACTTTAGATATCTTTTTAACATATATTTCTTCATTTAATAATTTATTTATTGAATGAAGAAATTTGTCTTGGTTTTCTATCTTTTTAGTGGTTGAAAAAGAAGCCACTTGATTAAGAGCATGCACCCCTTTATCTGTTCTTCCACTGGCGCTTAAAATAATATTTTCATTTAAAATTAAAGATAAATTTTTCTCAAGTTCGCCCTGGATTGTTTTTAAATTAGGCTGCTTAGCATAACCTAAAAAAGCACTCCCATCATAACTAAAAACAATCTTATATTTCATTAAAAAGCCTCAATACCAAAGAATAATTTTAAGAAATTATCAAAACCAGGGTAGAAACTAGATAAAGCACAAAGTGTAATAAATAAAGCCATAATTAATAAAACAATAATTGATGAGATGCTATCACGAGTATGGAATTTTAATAATTTATATGATGTTCTTTTGCCATAAGGATCATATCCTCTTGCATCCATAGCTAAAGAAAGTTCAACACTTCTTGAAAAACAGCTTACTAATAAAGGAACAATTAAGGTAGTGGTTGATTTAATCTTTTTAGATAAAAAACCACGATTATAATCAACGCCCCTACTTTTTTGGGCTTTCATAATCTTTTGTGATTCATCAAGTAAGGTTGGAATAAATCTTAAAGCTAAAGAAATAATCATTGTGATAATTTGAGTAGGAAATTTTACAAGTTTAAGTGGATATAAATACCAATCTAAAGCATAAGTTATATCCATTGGCGCTGTTGTTGAGGTTAAAATTAAAGTTAAACAAATCATTAAAATTAACCTTAAAAAGACGTGTAAAGTTTGAAATAGTCCTTCCCAATATATTGTATAGCCATTAGGGAAAATAATCATTGGATGAAGCGAAGAAGTATCAACGCCTTGTTGAACAAAAACAAAAATAATTAACAAAAATATCATCATTACCCAAAGGGATTTTAAACTTGAAAATATCGATAATGGTGAAATTTTACCAATTATCATAATCGCAACAATGATTAAACCTAAAATACCTAAAACAATAAAGCGATTAGCATAATTACCATATGGCAAAAAGCACATTACCATTAAAGCAATGAGTGCAAAAAATTTAATTCGAGGATCAAGACGATGAATAATCGTATTGTATGGAGTGTATTTCCCAAAAACGTTAGACATTTTTTACCTTTTTGATCCTTTCTATTAATTCATCAAAACTATAAATATCATTTAAATTCCCTGCAAAACCCTTATCTTTTAATAAATTAATGAATTTATATAAGGTTGGAATTTCTAGAGAGTACTTTTCCAAATTTGGTGAGTTAAATAGTTTTTGTGGTGTCGTAACTTCAATTATCTTTGCATCATTTAAGACTATTACAGTTTTAGCAAAATTTAATACTAAATCCATATCGTGCGTTACGATAATAATTGTTTTACCATTTTCATGAAACTTTTTAACAAGAGCCATAATTTCTTTTTTGCCATTAGGATCAAGGCCGGCTGTTGGTTCATCTAAAACTAAAACATCAGGATTACTAGCAATAATTCCAGCTATGGCTACTCTTCTTTTTTCACCACCACTTAACTCAAAAGGTGATTTTTCAAAGTAGCCTTCAGGAATTCCAACATCTTTTAAACTTTTAATGGCAACTTCTTTAGCTTCTTCATCTTTCATCCCAAAGTTTTTTGGCCCAAACATAACATCTTTTAAAATCGTTTCAGCAAAAAGTTGATACTCAGGAAATTGGAAAACCATTCCAACTTTTTTTCTTAAATTAGCAACGTGTTTATTGTCTTTTTTAACTTCATCACTTTCATTTTTCAAAAGTTCTTTTTTTAACTTTTTGTCGCTAGTTATATAAAAAGTTTCCACTTGAGTATAGCCACTTGTTGGTTCAATTAAACTATTAAAAGTTTGAACAAGAGTAGATTTTCCACTCCCCGTTTTCCCAACAATGCAAACAAAATCGCCCTTGTTAATCTCAAGGTTAACATCACTTAAAGCATCATAATGATTAGGATCTTTTTTATCATAGACGAAAGATAAGTCTTTAGTTCTTATTTGCCACATAAAAAAGTACTTAGCTCCTCAATCGTTTTAATTTCTTTTGGAATAATTATTCCGCTTTCTCTTAGTTTATTTTTAACTTTTAGAACAAATGGAATATCTAAGCCAATGGAAGTAATTTTATCTTCATCAGCAAAAACTTCTTCAGGCTTCCCTTCTTCAAAGATTTCGCCATTATTTAAAATAATTACTCGATCAGAAAGATAGGCTTCTTCGATATCGTGAGTTATTGAAATAAATGTTAATTCTGGATTTTCTTTTTTCATTTCACGAACAAGATGCATGATATCTTCTACGCCTTCTGGATCAAGCATTGATGTTGCTTCATCAAAAATAATTATTTTTAAACCTAAAGCTAAAATTCCAGCAATCGCAACACGTTGTTTTTGACCACCACTTAACTCTTCTGGTGATTTATTTAAAAACTTATCCATACCAACAAGTTTTGAATATTTATGAACAAGTTCAATCATTTTATCGCGATTTATAGCTCTATTTTCTAAACCAAAAGCAATATCTCCTTCAACAGTAGAACCAATAAATTGGTTATCTGGATTTTGGAAAACAACTCCAATAGTTTCTCTAATTGCACGGATATTTTTCTCGCAAACTTTAATATCACCAATAAAAATTTCACCGCTTTGAGGCTCTAAAAGGTAAGCCAAAAGTTTAGCAAGTGTAGACTTGCCACTTCCGTTATGACCAATTAAAGCAACATATTCTCCTTTGTTTACATAAAAAGATATGTTTTTAATTGTTTGAGTGCCTTCTTGGCTATCATAACTAAAATTTAAATTTTTAACCTCTAAAGCTTTTTCCATTACTTAAACTCGATATCACTAAATCTTCCATCGTATTTGACGTATTCAACGCCAGCTAAATCTAAAAGTTTTTTACTAGCTAAATTTTCAATTGTTCCCGAATATTTATCGCTTAAATAGACAAGTTTTTTAATACCAGTTTGAACAATCGCTTTAGCGCATTCATTACAAGGGAATAAAGTAACATAAATTGTACAATTTTTTAAACTTGAGCCATTACGAATATTTAAGATGGCGTTAAATTCAGCATGGCAAACATAAAGATATTTTGAATCAAGCCCTTCTCCTTTGTTCCAGCTTAACTTAGTTTCATCAATTTTTCGTGGCATTCCATTATAACCGATTGAAACAACTTTGTTATCTTCATCAACAATACATGCTCCAACTTGTGTATTTGGATCTTTACTTCTTTTTGCGCTAAGTAAAGCAATACCCATAAAATATTCATCCCAGCTAATACAACTCATAACCTTTTCTCCCGTGAGTGTTATTGTACTACAAATTAACTCATAAAACACTTTAAATAATATGTTTTAGTTCTAAAAGAACTACCACTTAAAAATCTCTTCTAAACATGCACTTTAAATAAGAACTAAATATCCCCTTTGATATTGTATTTTATAGACTTTTAATCGATAATTATTTACATGAATATATTATTTTTCTTAACACCTAAATCACAGGTTAAATTTATTGATGACACTATGAGTGTTCGTCAAGCTCTTGAAGTTATGGACTTTTATAGATACTCAACAATTCCTCTTTTAACAAAAGATGGTAAACTTGTTGGAACAATTAGTGAAGGCGATTTGTTGTTTTATTTAAAAAGTCATCCATTTAGTGAACTAGCTGATTTTGATAATCATAAAGTTTTAGAAGTTAAACGTCATAAAGATTATCTTCCTATAAAAGTAGACATTGAAATGAGTGATTTAATCTCTAACGCTGTAAATCAAAACTTCGTTCCAGTAATCGATGATCAGATGAATTTTATTGGGATTGTTACTAGAAAATCTATTATAAACTACCTCTATTTACAAAAATAACCCCGCAAAAGCGAGGTTTTTTATTTAAATAACTCTTTTAATATATCAACCATCTTTTTCATTTGAGTTATACTTACAAACTCAAAACGACCATGTGGATTAAAATCTCCGGTTCCTAAATTTGGACAAGGAAGCCCCATGTAAGTAATGGTTGCCCCATCGGTTCCTCCTCTAATAGGAGTATAGCTAATTGGTAAATGAGAATTAATATAAGCTTTATTAATTAGTTCTATCGCTTCCATATGATTAATGAAATAATCTCTCATGTTACGATATTCATCATGAATCTCTAAATCTATTTTAGCTTTTGGATATTTGATTAAAATCTTATTTCTTGCATCCTTTAGCATTTCTTTTTTATCTTCTAAAAGAACTTTATCATGATCTCTTAAAATATAAGACAAAGTTGTCTTTTCAACATCTCCATTAAACTCATCAAGATGGATAAAACCTTCATGATCCTCAGTTTTAGAAGGTATCATATCTTTTGGTAAAAGATTATTAAATTCAATACCTAATAAAACGGCATTAATCATAATATTTTTAGCGTTTCCTGGATGAACTCCTACTCCTTCAATTATCACTTTTGCACTAGCCGCATTAAAGTTTTCAAAATTTGCCTCATAAATTGATTCGCCATCTAGTGTATATGCAATATCAGCTTTCATCTTTTTAACATCAAATTTAGAGGCTCCTCTTCCAATCTCTTCATCAGCTGTAAAAGAAATAGCAAGATTATAGTTAAACTCATTTTTATGTTTTAAATAATAAGTTAAAAATTCAAAAATAATAGCAATACCAGCTTTATCATCTCCACCTAAAAGATGTTCACCGTCAGTAACAAGTAAATCATCACCTATTACCGTTTTTAAAACTGGGAAATCTTCAACTTTCATTGTATAAGTTGAGTTTAAAACAATGTCTTTGCCATCGTATTGTTCAATTAAACGTGGATGCTTAATACCTCCTTCAATTGTAGGAGCAGTATCCATATGGGAGATTAAACCAATTGTTTTATCTTTTTTGTTATCAACAAAAGCATAAACAACATGATTATTATCTTGATAAGCTTCTTCAACACCTAATTCTTTCAAGTCATCTACAAGCATTTTTCCAAATTCAATTTGGCTAGGTGTTGATGGATAAGTTTTTGAATTTTCATCACTAACTGTGTCAAAAGCGATATACTTTTTAAATCTTTCTAAAATAGTCACATTAAACTCCTAAAACACTAAAATAAAAACTATCGGTTTCAATCATTGTTCCACATTTTTCAACTTCATCTTGATAAATTTTGGTATCAACTTTAAAACCAATACGTGAAACGTCATCAGTAGTTTTAAATTTATATGTAAAATCTACATTTATTGATGGATAAGTACTGTAAACAACTTTTTGAACGTCTTCGCTTTCACCATCTTTGTTTATAGTATATAAAATTGCTCCTTCACCACTAGCTGATAAATTCCCGGTTAAGCCTTTATCAGTAGCGCTTACTTTAAAATGAACATTGATTTCAAATTCATCATAGCCAAAATTTGCTTTATAAAAATTATCGCTCTCAAAATAAATGTCTATTACATTATCATCTTCATCTTTATTAATCTTTATTAAGTCAGTATCACTAAAGGTATAATACTTATCTTTATTAATGTTCCCATCATCATCTAAGTTATTTAAATCTCCGACGAATTCATTATTTTTAATAAGTAGATAATTTGGAGTGGAAAAATAAATGCCACAATAAGTAGCAATTGAAGCAATAATTGCTAATCCACCAATTGATAAACCAATAATAAGCCCAATATTTTCTTTAACGTTAAATTTCTTCATCTTTTTAATTATAGTTTAATCTTAGTTTTTGTAAAATGATAAACTTTAATTTTGAATAAAAACCTTGCAAATCTTAAACATTTTTTTATAAAACAAGCAAGGTAATTAAAACTGCAACAATCAAAACGAAAATGACAATGAAAAAAATCAAAATCCCAATTGATGGTTTTTCAATCTTCTTTATTGATTCAGACATTGTTTCTTCTTCATTTTCTATAGGAAGATTTTCTTCTTTGTCGTCATTTTTTATTTCTTCTTCTTTAATTTTATTTTCTTCTTTCATACTATCTTACCTTTTTAGCATCTATATTCTTTTTTAAACGGCGAAAGAAAGTGTCGTTATTTAATAATGCGCCTTCAACATTAAAGTTAAGTGAGACATCAAGTGCCACTGATATTAAAAAGATATGCACAAAGCTTGTGACAAATCCTGTTAACATTCTAGCAGTTAAAATAATTAAAAATTCCCAATCTAAAACAAAAGCTTGAACAGCACTTCCAACCGGAATTTTAAAAACAAAATAAGTTATAAAAACACTAGAAGCGATTAAGTTAATTTTATAGTGACGAGTAAATTTCTTATCCTTATATTTTTTATTTAAAAGATATAAAGCAATAAAAAAGAGAATAGAAAGAACAAAACTTACGATACTTATCGTAATTTTAAGCCATGGATAAAGTTCATAACTTGTTCTACCACTTTCACTATATATCTCATTATTAAAAATAAAGAAGACCCAAAGTAAAACATTTAAAATAACAATTAAAGTTAATGAGATAAACGGAAATTTATCTTCAACTCGACTCTTTCTTAAAGCAACATAACATAAATAAGGCATTAAACCTGTTAAACTAGCTGCAATTGTAAATAAAGGATTATAAGGTCCTGTTGGAAATAAGATTGCACCTAATGTATCAACTAAAGTTCCAACAAGAAAGCCAAAAAATGGCCCTAAATAAAAACTAGAAAACATGACAACACTATTTGCTAAAGAAACTTTTAAAAAAGGTAAACCAAATAAGGCTGGTACACTAATAAAGCGCGATAGTATAACCCCTAAAGCAATAAAAAGAGCGCTATAACTAATTTTATAAAGTAGAGACATCTTTCTCATCGACTTTAATTCCTCTTTAAAGCTTTGGCCATATTGCGTTTATCATCACGTTCTTTAATGGTTTCACGTTTATCAAAATTCTTTTTACCTTTACCTAAAGCTATTTCAAGTTTGGCTTTGCCATTTTTTAAATAAAGTTTAGTCGGAACAACGGTATAGCCTTCTTTAATAACTTTTTGTTCATATTTTAAGATTTCTCTTTTATTCATTAAAAGTTTTCTGTTTCTTAAAGGATCGTGATTAAAAATATTTCCTTTTTCATATTCAGAAATATTCATGTTTAAAATAAACGCCTCATGGTTTTTAAAAACCACATAAGAATCGTTTAACGAAACATTATGAGCTCTAATTGATTTAATCTCAGTTCCTTTAAGCTCAAGACCTGCTTCTAAATAATCAGAAAGAAAGTAATTAAAATGTGCTTTCTTATTTAAACAAATACTTTTAATTTTCTCTTCGGCCATGACCTAAATTATATGATAAATACTTACTCCTTGCAAAAAAAGATAATCCTTATTTAATGATTATCTTTTAAGGAAATGCTTTTATCTAGTTATTTTTCGTTTTTCTTCTATATAAAAATAAAGTTAAAGCGTTTAAGCAAACAGTAACACTACTTAAAGCCATGAGCATTGAAGCATACATTGGTGAAAGAACAAAATGTAAACTTGCAAATGCGCCAGCCGCAACTGGAATAAAAACAACGTTATATAAGAAAGCCCATAAAAGATTAAAACTGATATTTGTTCTAATCTTTTTAGAAATCTTAATAATATCTAAAATATCTAATAAGTCATCGTTCATTAAAATAAAGTCACTACTTGCTAAAGCAACATCGCTACCTTTAGCGATTCCAACTCCAACATCAGCTAAAGTTAATGCAATTGAATCATTTACACCATCTCCAACCATCATGACGTGATAATTTTCTTCTTTAAGTTTTTTAATAACTTCGCCTTTTCCATCAGGTTTAACGTTAGCAATGACTTCTTCAATACCAACTTCCTCTGCAATGTTATGAGCAATAATTTCATTATCTCCAGTTAATAAAACAACTTTTTTAAAGCTCTTTTTAACTTCTTTGATAAATTCTTTAGCGTCCTTTTTAAGTTCATCTTTTAATGAAAATAAAGCAAAGATTTCTTTCTCAGTAAAAGCAATAATTGGAAGAGTTCCTTCTTTTTTATAAATAGATAGTTTTTCTATTAATACCTTATTTTCTTCGCCTTTATAAAAATCATTAACCAAAGATTCATTTCCTATATAAATTGTTTCATCTTTATAAACGCCTTTTACACCTTTTCCAGGCACATTACTAACCATTGTAAAATCTTTTTCTAAAGAGGCTTTATCTTGAAGTAAAGTTGCAATTCCTTCACTAAGTGGATGGGTAGAATATTTTTCAATTGTATAAATTCGATTGAGTTTTGCAGGGTTTTTAGTAAAAATTACATAATCATTAACAGTTAATTTACCATTTGTGATGGTGTTTGTTTTATCTAAAACTAAGCAATCAATTTCTTTCATATTTTCAATTGCTTCGCTTTTATTTACTAAGATTCCGTTTTTTGCAAATATACTTGATCCAACAAGAAGAGAGATTGGAGTAGCTAGTCCTAAAGCACATGGACAAGAAACAACCATAACGCTAATTGCAAAACTAAAGGATTCATCAAAAGCGGAAGTAAAATGTGTATTTAAAATAGCATTCCCACTATTAGCTCCATAATCTATCCCTAGCCAAATGCAGAAAACAATAACGCTTATTACTAAAATAATTGGAACAAAGATTCGAGAAACTTTGTCAACTTTTCTAGTAAGCTTTGTATCCATATTACTAGCTTCCATGACTAGAGAAATAATCTTATTTAATACGTTATCTTTTTTACTTTTATCAATTAAAACAGTTATTGAACCATCTTTATTGACGCTACCACCAATAACTTTATCCCCTTCTTCTTTATATATAGGTAAAGATTCGCCAGTTAATAAAGATTCATCAACACTTGTAGAGCCATTTATAATTACTCCATCTAAAGGAATTGTTTCACCTTCTTTAATAATTATTTTATCGCCAGCTTTTAAAAACTTTGTTTCTACTTTAACAATTTCGTTTTCCTTAATGAGGTTTGCATATTTAGGTCTTAATTTTAAAAGCTCATTAATAGTACTTCTTGCTTTTCTTTTTGATAGATTTTCAATAAGTTTACCAATAGAAACAATAACAAGAATCATTGCTGCACTATCTAAATAAGTATGAAACATTATTTTTCCAGCACTAGCTTCATAAATATAATAATCACTAGGAGCAATAATTAACTTAATAATAAAATAAACAGAATAAATTAAAGAAAATAAAGAACCCAAAAAGATTAAACTATCCATATTTGGAGATAGTTTAATTAAACTCTTAAATCCACTTATATAATAATTAAAGAAAACTCCAATAATTATTAAAGTTAGAACAAGTTCAATAATAGGTAAAAGATATATTGGTTCTTTAAATGAGTCAGGAATTAATCCTGGATACATATCACTCATTGAAAAAAACATAAGTGGCAAAAGTAAAACTATACCAATGATTAATTTTATAATGTCAAACTTATAACTTTTTTCTTTTGAATACTCTTCATCTTCATCAATGACTTCAAGTTTATATCCAACACTTTTACAAGCGTTTATGATATCTTCTTCACTGACTTTTTTCTCATTATAACGAACTTTGACGACGTTATTTACTAAATTAGCATTAACTTCTAATACGCCATCTAATTTTTTTAGTGCAGCTTCAATGTTTCCTTTGCAGCCAGCACAATGCATGTTTGAATTAAATATTTTCTCCACTTAACCTCTTCCCTCTTACTGCGTTATAAACTTCAATCATACGATCGATTGCGCTAGGAGAGACAAGATCTAATCGTTGATTGATGCGGCTTTCAAAAAGCGTACGATCAACCCCTTCTGGTAACTGATTGCTATTCATGGCTCTACTCATTGCAAAACGGAAAATCTTTTGTTTCCATTTTTTCATCTTGCTAATATCTAAACCACCTGGTAAAAGGTAAAGTCTAACATGATAAAACTCTAAGCCATTAGCATTAATAACATTTTCTTTCTTATCTTCATCAATTGGTTGAATGCCAGTTGCAAAAACGAAAACGTCCTTCTTATCAAACAAGTCATTAGCCTTCAAAAACTTACTAAGACCAACAATTACATTATTTCTTAATGGTCCTCCATAAAAAATAATGTCATTCTCCTTAACCATTTTCTTTTTAAAATGCTTTAAATCAACCACTGTAAGATCAGGGATTCTAGCTTTAATCATATCTGCATAAGCTTTAGTAAAACCTGTCTCACTTTTATAAATAAGTAATGTTTTCATATATTTAAAATTTTATATATAATTTTTCTAGTTTCAATAGAAATGCTGGTAATTATATGAATTTTAAACTTGATAAACACTACTTATATAAATTAATCGAAACAAGAGACCAAAACATTTTAATTAATAATATTTATAATGATTTTTTAGAAAACTACTCACAAAATATTAAAGAAGAAGAAATGAATTATTTTTCTTCTTACTATGAACTATTTTTAGATAAACTTGAAATTGATTCTTTTGATAAAGATTTTCAACATTTAGCAAAGAAGTATTCTTTAGATGTTTTTAAAAAACTTGATAAAAATGAGTATTTAAATAATCCTTACTATAAAAAAATAAAGTTAGATAAAGAAATTAACGATGGAAATTTAAGTTTAAGAATTTCAACTTTACCTAGTTTTTCAGCATTCATTTATAAAGATATAAGTATTAAAAATGACGATTATTATCGTGAAATTAATCACTTTGCTTATTTTGATGAACCTTTTAAATATCTTGAATTAAGACAAAACGATGTTACATGGATGTCAGTTACTCCTCATGAGATTGAAACCATGAAAGAAAGTTTAAAAGAAGTAAAGGGAAATGTTTTAGTTTTAGGTTTAGGAATTGGCTATTATCCTTACATTGCTTCTTTAAAAAACGAAGTTAAAAGTATTGATGTTGTTGAGCTTGATAGAAAGATTATTAATATATTTAAAAATAATCTTTTAAATCAATTTGAGCATCAAGAAAAAATCCATTTAATTAACGGAGAAGCCACCAAATATTTAAAAGAAAATAATCTTTTAAAATACGATTATATCTTTGTCGACTTATGGCACACTCCTGAAGACGGCTTAGCTTTGTACTTAAAAATATCAAAGATTTTAACTTCATTTAAAGGACAAGTTTCCTATTGGATTGAAGAATCAATCCTTGCTTTAATTCGTCGCTATTTAATTACCTTAATTGAAGAAAAGTTAAATGGATTTAGTGAAAAAGACTATCTTCATAGTGAAAACGAAAACGATGAAATAATAAATCATTTATATCAATTAAGCAAAAATAAAAACATCTCCTCGAAAGAAGAGATGCAAGAATTTTTAAGTGATGTAAGTATTAAAAAGTTAATTCAAAATTAACTATTTATTACGTCTTCCGTTTCCTAATAAAACTAAAATTACTGTACCAATTATAGCAAAAACCACGCAAATCGCCAGTATAATCCAAAAACCATAAGAATCGTTAGCTAAAGGCATATTAGTAACATTCATACCATAAATTGAAGCAACAAGTGTTGGTAAAGAAATAACAATTGTTACGGCTGCCAAAGTTTTCATGATGATATTCATGTTATTATTAATAACCGAGGCGAAAGCATCCATCATACCAGAAAGAATGTTACGATAGATAGAACACATTTCAATAGCTTGATCCATTTCTACTTCTGTATCTTCCATTAAGTCAAAATCGCTTTCGAACTTTTTATATGTTTGACTTCTTAAAAGACGAGATAAAACACCTTTATCAGCATTTAATGCCGTTGAAAAATAAACTAAAGTTTTATTAGTATCCATAAGTTCAAGAAGTTCTTTATTCTTTGTGGAGTTACGGAGTTTATTTTCCAAAACTTCGGTATGAGCATTAATCTTTTTAAGATAGTTAATAAATAAGGTTGCAAGACGATAAACAAGATAAAGAGTTAAACGAACATGTTTATGTGGTTCAACTACTTTTACTCTTTTAAATAGTTCAGTAATAAGTTCAACATTATATTTACAAATCGTTACATAATAACTACGGTTATAACCAATAATAAAAGGTACGGTTGTATAGATTGAGTTTTCTTCATCTTCAACAAGAGGAGTATCTAAAACAATTAAAGTGTCGCCATCATCAGTATCAATACGAGCGCTTTCTTCATCATCAAGAGCGCATAAAAGAAGCTCATTCGATATTGAGGTGAGCTTAGAAATCTTTTCTATAGTTTCCGCATCTGGCTCAGAAATATGAATCCAACTACCTGATTCTACTTCTAAGTTATCAGCGCTTTCGTAATCAGTCTTGATGACCTCTTTTCCTACTTCTTTAAATACCGTAATCATGCCTATATTCTAACACTACTAAAATATCAAGTTAAAGCAAAAAGGCTCATGGTAGAGCCTTTTTTTACATTTTGAAATTGTTCAAAATTAATCTTTTATAAGTCATTAAATCTAATATAAAACTAGTAATGGATACTATTAACATGATAATAAGACATGACAATAGAAAAGAAAGTTAAAATAATATTTAAAGCAAATAATACATAGTTACAAACTTTTAAAGCTTTACTTTTTTTATATTTAAAAGTAAAAATAGATAAAACAATGTTAACTATCAGTAAAATAAAATTAATAAGACAAATTGGATCACCATTAGAGAGAGTAACAATCATTGGCAAAGCAAATTTATCAATAACTATTGGTGGAGTTCCATGGGAATAATCATGAAAATAATGATGAACAATAGGTAAGAAAAATAAAACATTTATAAAAGAAGCAAAATAAATAATCAGACAGTTTAATATCTTATGGACTTTATCAGCGGTCGATTCACTGTTTTTTAAAATAATACTGACTGTTTCATTTGAATCAATTAAATACGACAAGTCAACTTTAAAAAACTCGGCGATTTTTATTGCATTTTCTTTTGTTGGATAAATTGCACCATTTTCATATTTACTAATTAAAGTCCTAGAAACAAAAATCTCTTTTGCAAGCTCTTCTTGAGTTAAACCTTTTTCTTTTCTTAGTTCTTTTAACTTTTCTGAAAAACTCATAACTATTTTTCTCCTTGACCTTATTTTAGAATAAAAAAATAAATTTTAATCGTGAAATAATTAGTTCACACTGATTTTACGAATGTGAAAAGGAAAATCTCAAGTTTGAATTGCTCATTTATATAAAAAACATTGCAAAACTTTATTATTTTTCTAACAAACATCTCAAAGCACTAATATTGCATTAGTTTCTATAAAACCTTTTTTAATGCAAGTATTAGTGTGGACAGCAATTTCAATTTTTCAAACAGAGTCTGTTAAAAATAAAAAAATCTCTGACTAATATCAGAGATGAATCTTCAGACTGGTCGGGGCGACAGGATTTGAACCTGCGGCCTTCTGCTCCCAAAGCAGACGCGATACCAAGCTACGCTACGCCCCGTCTTGTTCAGTGCGTTTATTATAATATCACACGACATAATTGACGTAAAGCAAAATTTTCATTTATTTCAAAAATCAATTCTTGATATTAGACCATTACTTTGATAACATAATTAAGCACGCATCCTTAGCCAAGTTGGTAAGGCAATTGACTGCAACTCAATGATCAGTGGTTCAAATCCGCTAGGATGCTCCAAAAAATCAAATAAACACGATGGTTATCGTGTTTTTTTATTATTTGAACAGAAGAAAATTGCACCGGCAATATCAAAGTTTGCAAAAGAATAAACCTAAACGGTAAACATAAATTTTATGCAAGTTAAAGGATTTTACAGTCCTCCAAAACAGCCATTTTTTAAAAAAGTTTGTAAAAGTTCGACATTAAACCTATTTCAACGCCTTATAAGTTAAAGCTATTTACAAATTATTATTTCTTTGATTTAAAAAATATACTCCTTGCAGATACACGAACGGTCTTAGTAACATGTTTGGCAGGAGTTTTTTATTTTTTGTCAATAAAAGGATATGAACTAGAAAATCTATTTACAAATCATTTCTTCTTTGGTTTAATTATTTTACTCCCAGATGATGTTACATCGCTTTTATTAGCTGATGCCGAGGGAGTTTTTTTGTCTATAAACGGGTATTCAACGCTAAATCCTTTGCGAACGTCTAATTTAAATTTAGAAAAACGATTCACTTTATCTTTTTCTATTCTTTTAACTATATACATTTCATCCTTTCCACTATATAAAGGATTAGGAGTAATTTTAAAATTATTTCTGCCACCAGATTTCTTTGATGAAGTTACCCTATGAAAATAATATTTGTTACCAGCTTCATCAACTATATAAGCAGGATGATTATTAACTAAATAAATCCTGAAGTGTCTTTTAAATCCTTTTTTCATATAAATTTACTTTCTCCTCCCTTTTGATTTTTCTTCCACATTAGCTTTAATTTTTTATTGCTAAAAAATTCGATTGCCCTTTAATAATACAAACACCAATAATGATTAAAATTTTGCAGAATTTCCAAAATTATATATTTCAAAGGACTTTACAGGTTATCAAATCTGTCAAAAATCATTTATTAATAAATCAAAAAATAGGAGCTAAATGTCTACAAAGGAATATTTTGAATTCAGAGAATCGCTTAGCCAATTGAAAGTAATAGTATCTCCATTATATTGTCTAGCTATAGCTTCAATTATTAATGCATTATAAATTTCACGACAAGTTGTTACATTTCTCTTTTATTGATATTCATATGATTGCTTTACTACCAAAAACCATAGCTTCACCTTCTTCTAAAGTAATTATTTTTTCTCAAAAAGCTTGCTAAACTGAACTTTTCTGGAAAATAAATTAGTTAACATAAACAATAAAAAGAGTTCCTGCGCCTCTTGCAAGAACTCTTAAATTAATGATTAAAGGACACGAATAAAGTTATGCTGAAAGTTCCGGAAATAAATAAGATTCAACTTGAACAATATAAGTTTGACCATTAATTTCTACTTCTAAGTCCAGGAAATCTGCATTTCCACTTTGAGCATATATTTCTTTAAGTTCTCCTATAGTATAAGTAGCGTAAGCATAGCCATCACCTCTATACAAATTAAAATCGCCTTTAAATTATCAACTTATTGCATTTGATAAATAAAAAGCGGTTTAAATTTAATAAGAAATACTATTAAAAAGCCTACAAAAGTCCACTTATTCTTCTAATATATCTTTATAAGCAGTATCTAAATAGTTAAGAGCTAATTCAAGATTTTCATATAAAGAATAAATAGTTCTTTTTAAATCATATTTAAATTCTAAAGAGTGAGGTGCATCTTCATAAATTGTTAAAAATGGAAATTTATTTTGAATGCTCTCTATCTTAGAAAAATCAATAAAAGGATCAATTTTGCTAGTAATAATAAAGTCGGTTTGTTTTAAATAAGGAAGTGTTTCATTAAGAGGCGTAAGGCAAATAAAGCGCGCATTATTAACATTTAACTCTTCACGTATTTTTCCAGCCACTACTGTTCCTATGCTTTTAGCTATGAAAATAACTTCACTATATTTTTTAAAATCAATATCTTTTAGGATTTTATAAGAATATGCATAAGCTTCTTTGATGTTTTCTTCTAACTCAATAACATCTTTTTCATAACGTTTTTTATCATATTCTAAATAAATGGAATCGCCATCAATATAGCGATCGAGAAAATATAGATAGCTTCGATCTATTCCATATCTTCTACCTGGAAAAAATACTTTTAGAGTTGCCATTAATTAGCTTCACTTTCCTTTCTTAATTCTTTTCTCTTCTTAAGTTTATATTTTCTAATAAGTTTATAAGAACCTAAATATCCAACAAAGCCGACAAGGAAAATAATTAATATTACAACAACCCAAACTGGAAGAGGATTAACTTTGACATTTTCCCACATTGAAACAATGGCGTTATTTTGATCACCAAAATCTCTCATAACGTAAAGATAATCAATGTTTTTAGTTTCAGGATATTGAGCTACTAAGCTTCTACCTTCATAACTGTCTAAATCAATTTTAACCTTAATATCTAATTTTCCATCGCCATCTTCATCATTATAAGTAAAGACTCTACCATCTTTCTCTTCTTCCCAAGGATCTTCAACAGTGATTTCAAGTTCTTCTAAAGGTTCACCATTTCCATCAACAAAATCAAAATAATAACTTATATCATATAAATCATATCCTTCATCATCACCATCTCCATCAGATGTATCGTAAGAATATAAGATATAGTTAAGCATTGATAAATCGGTGGAATTACTACCAATAAAAGATGTATAGCCGTTATAAGACATATTATCAACAGCGTTAGCTGGATCATTTAAATAATCTAAAAATTCAATAGAATATAAATATTCATCGCTTTGATAATAAGCTTCATCATGAGTTGGAAGACACCAAGCATCAAACCAAATGTTAGCGCCAATTTCTGGAATAGTATAATAAAGGTTTACTTTTTCTTCATCTGGTCTTTCATCAACCCAATCTTCATCAGCGTAAAATCCTCTACCAATTGAGTTAACAGCATCGCCACTCCAAGCAATATTTACAGCAATTTTTTGAGTAACGATATCATCTTTACCACTATCAACTTCAAAACCGAAAATATTTTCTTTTAAATCAATAAGTGTATTTTGAACGCCTTCAATAGTTTCATCATCACATTTATTGAATTGTTCATTGCGGTCTTTATAATTAGTTAGATAAGTTGAACTATTAGGATCAAAGTAATCTTTATAGTATTCAAAAATACCGACTGCATAGGTATCTCTCATACTATCTTTAATCGATTGAGTGCCTTTAAAAAGTGGATCCCAAAGATATGAATAACCATCTAAAGATTCAAAATCAGAAATAATTTGTTGAACTTTCTCTTCATCACTTAAATCTTTATAGCAATCATTATTAGCAAATAAATCGTAATTTCTTTCAAGAACTAAACTTGGATTATATAAAATCCCAAGAGTTCCCCACATATAACCAACTGCATAATAATTTAAAGTATCTTTTTCGCCATTTGGTAAATCAACGTTAATAGTGTCAAGTTTTCCGCTATTACTTCCATCATAGCTAGCAAGAAAACTAGAGACATTGCCAATATAATTTGGCATTAAACCACGATTAATTGCATCATGGAAAGAGGTAGCCATTCCTTCTCTAGCTAAACGTTGAATCATGTAGTCACTGCAGCAAATTAAATCATAAGTTTGCTTACCAGTTTTTAAAGTATTATACATGGTTTCGTTAGTGTCATAGGTTTCATAAACTACCTTGACTCTTTTACCATCTCTTTCATAAACCATATCTTCAAAAGAAGTTAAAAGTTCTTCATCGATATAGTCTTCAGCATTTAAAGCATAAATATAGCAATCATAGTCTCCAGTTGAAGAACATGATGTTAATGTTGGAGAAAGAAGAGCTAAAAAAGATGCGGAAACTAAAGCTTTTTTCATTAATTTAGACATATTTTAATCCTTCCTTTCTCTAATTCTTTTTCTTAATAAGTTTTTATAACGACTACCTTTATTTCTATAAATTGTGATACCAATAACAACAAGTAATACAATTAAGAAGATAATTGTAGTAAGAGCTCTCATTTCAGGTGGAATTGGTCCTTTTTTAATCTTGGCTTGAACAAGAGTTGAAATAGTTTCAATGTTATTTGCTCCACTTAATAAACCGCTTCCTCTAGTAAAGGCTGTAACAATGAAATCATCTAAAGATAAGGTGATTGCAAGCATAAAGCCACTAAAAATACCTGGAAGAATTTCTGGTAAAACGACTTTATATAAAGCTTGACGAGGTGCACAGCCCAAATCTAAAGCGGCTTCATATAAAGATGGATCCATTTGTAAAAGTTTTGGCTTAACATTTAAATATACAAATGGAGCGCTAATGACTATATGACCAGCAAGTAAGGTCCAAAATGAGAATAAGTTTTGACCAGCAAAAATCATATTGCCAATGAAAACAAACATAACAACAAGAGAAAGAGCCATAACAATTTCAGCATTAACAACAGGGATTTGGTTAATGTTTTCTAAAACTGCTCTGCCTTTTCTTTTTAAATAATGTCCACCAACAGCACCTAAAGTACCTAATATTGTTGAACAAACAGCACTAATTACTGCAATAATTACAGTATTACCAATGGCCACCATGATTTCTTCACTTTCAAATAAAGCGGCATATAAATCAAAAGAGAAACCATTCCATGTTCCAATATAAGTAGCATTTGTAAAAGAGAATACAATAAGGACTAAAATAGGAACATACATTAATAGTAAAATTAAATAAACATAGCTATAAGCTAAAACCTTTTTTACCATTCTGCCTCCTCCTTTGCATCATCTTTTTCTGTAAAATTACGCGTGATTAGCATGGTTATTCCTATAATTAAGAGCATAATTACAGCCATGAAAGAAGAAGAATTCCATTGATTATTAGCAAACCCTAAATAGATAGAATTACCAAATAAAACAATTTTACCTTCTGATAAAGTTTCTGGAATAACATAGCTTGACATGGTTGGCATAAAGACCATTTGAGCTGCTGCAACTACTCCTGGAATTGATTGAGGAATAATAGATTTTGTAAAAACTTGAACACGATTACAACCTAAATCAATTGCAGCTTCAATTTGAGACTTATCAAGTTTAAGCATGGTTGTATATAAAGGAAGAATAACAAATGGAAGATAGTTATATACAAGACCAATCATGGTTGCTGTATACGGATTTGTTCCACCATTTATTCCAAGCCAAGTTAAAACGTCTCTTGTTGCACCAGTTCTTAAAACGAAGTTAATCCACATTGGCATAACAAAAAGAAGAACAATAATATAATTAGAATTAAACTTTTTGTTAGATAAAATGTAGGCAATTGGATAGCCAATTGCTAAACAAATAATGGTGTTTAGCGTGGAAAATAATAAAGATTGTACTAAAACATTAATCTTATTTGTTGTGGTAAAAAACTCAACTAATGAATCAAAAGAGAAATTACCAGTTCCATCAGTAAATGCATAATAAACAATAAAGAAAATTGGAATAATGACAAATAAGATTAAGAAAAGAAAATATGGTATACAAAGATATTTTCTTTGAAATCTAAATCTCATATTCACTTACCTCTTTTTTAAGACGTAATTTAATGTCTTCTTTTTTGACGGCAAGTCCAACTTTATCATTTAAGTTATAGCTATATGGAGAAACAAAAACAAAGTCTTCTTCATTTTCTGTTCTTACAATATAACGATAATGATCGCCAACATAGATTGAATCAACAATTTCTCCAACCACTTCACAATCTTCGCTTTCAATATCATCAATAACATCAATTTTATCAAGAGCAATTTCAGCTACAACATCTGCATCATTAAAGTTATATTTGTGTTTGCCATCTTTAGAAACAACATTGCCTTCTTCATCAAGAGTTGAACCACTGACAAGTTGAGTGACATCACATGCAAATGGATTTTCATCAATCATGACTTCGTTGTTTTTATTAATCCAAGCATCAGTATAGACGTTTGTTGTAAAGTCTTTCTTCATGATGTGAATTCCATCTGGATCAATTGCTAAATAAGCAGTTGCTCCAACTTCATAACTAGCGGTGCTTTTAACCATAAGTTCGTTTTTGCCAATCATAATAGTGTATTGGTAATTAACGCCTTTAAAAATCTTATTAACAATATTTCCCTTAATCATAGCTTCACTTTCTTTAACAAAGTGAATGTCTTCAGGACGTACTACTACATCGATTTTTTCATTCAATGGATATTCGTCAAGACAAGTAAAGTTATAATCCAAGAATCTAACTTTCTTATCTCCAATCATTGTTCCATTATAAATATTTGATTCACCAATAAAGTCAGCAACAAAGGCATTCTTTGGTTCATCATAAATCATTTTTGGTGTACCAATTTGTTGAATAACACCATCTTTCATAACAACGATTGTATCACTCATTGTTAAAGCTTCTTCTTGATCGTGAGTAACATAGATAAAGGTAATACCTAATTTTTGATGCATCTCTTTAAGTTCGAGTTGCATATCTTTTCTCATCTTTAAATCAAGAGCACCTAAAGGTTCATCTAAAAGTAAGATTTCTGGTTCATTGACAATAGCTCTAGCAATTGCGACTCTTTGTTGTTGTCCACCACTTAAAGTAGAGATATCTCTATCTTCAAGAGCTTCAAGATCAACAATCTTTAAAGCACGAGCAACTTTAGCATCAATCTCCTTACTTGAAAGTTTTACATAAGAATAACTTTGGGTTGGAGTTGATTTAATTTTTTGAATCTTCTCTTCGAGATCTTTGAGTTTGCTTTCTTTGACATCTGATTCAAGATGTTTGTTTTTCTTAACAAGAGAATATTCTCTTTTAAGTTCTCTAATCTTTTTGTAGTCAATCTTTAAGACTGGATTACCATCTTTATCCTTTTTTGGAGTTGGTATTCTTTTAAGTTTAAGACCGAAAGCGATGTTATCATAAACATCTAAATGTGGGAAAAGTGCATATCTTTGAAATACCATATTAATTGGTCTTTTATTAGGTGGTAAATTCGAAATGTCTCTACCGTTTAATAAAATTTCACCTTTTGAAGGAAATTCAAATCCTGCAATCATCCTTAAAGTTGTAGATTTTCCGCAACCGGAAGGACCTAAAAATGTAATAAACTCACCTTTTCTAACGTAAAGGTTGAAATCATCAACGGCGATAGTATCGTCATCGAAGATTTTACTAACATTTTTAAGTTCAATAATATAGTTGTTTTCCATTGAGAAACCCCCATTTTATTGAAAGTAAAGTTCTTTCAACGCTTTTGAAACGATAAAAATATATTCTTAATTAAATTAAATTACAATAAAAATTTTTAAAAATTTTAAATTTTGTGAAAACTAACGAAATCAAATAAAGAAAAAATGCGATGGTTATCGCACTTTTCTAAATTTTAAAAATGTAAGTTTTTTGCTCAAATTTTTGTGAAAATCTTCAAATTTTTCGTTTAAATTTCCTCAATTTTTTTCCACGCACTTGTTAATTTTTTCACAGAAACGATTGCTTCTTCTTTAGATATATTACCTTTTAAATACCCATCAATGATACGAGCAATCATAATAGCATCACTTTCACTAGCTCCTCTTGTTGTCACAGCAGCAAAACCAATTCTTACTCCACTAGTAACACTTGGCTTTTCTGTATCGTTTGGGAGCATATTTTTATTTAATGTAATTCCAATTTCTTCAAGTTTCTCTTGAGCTTCTTTTCCGGTTAAATTAAAGCTAACTTTAGTATTTAAAAGAAATAAATGATTTTCAGTTCCGCTATTTAAATCACCTAATCTTTTGAACTCATCAGCGCATGCCTTTGTATTGCGTTTTACTTGTTTAATATATTCTTTATACTCTGGCTGTAAAGCTTCATAAAAACATTCAGCTTTTGCTCCAATGATATTTTCAAGTGGTCCGCCTTGAAGAGCAGGGAAACAAGCCTTATTAACTTTTTTGATGATTTCTTCATCATTTGTTAAGACGATCCCACCTCTTGGTCCTCTTAAAGTTTTATGAGTGGTTGATGTAACAATATCAGCATATTTTAAAGGATTAGTAAGTTCATAAGCTGCAATAAGTCCAGCAATATGAGCCATATCAACCATAAAATAAGCACCAACTTCTTTAGCAACTTCTTTAATCTTTTGATAATCAATTTCAAAAGGATAAGCACTAAAACCAGCAAGAATTAAGTTTGGCTTATATTCAAGAGCTTTCTTCCTTAAAGCTTCATAATCAATTCTTCCATCACTTCCTAAATGATAAAAATCAATATTATAGTAATGAGATGAAAAACTTACTTTTGATCCATGTGAAAGGTGTCCTCCTTCATCAAGAGATAAAGAAAGAATTTTATCACCAGTATTTAATAAAGCATAATAAGCAATCATATTAGCTTGTGTTCCTGAATGAGGTTGAACACAAGCGTATTTACAATCAAATAATTTGGTTACAAGTTCTATTGCTCGATTTTCAATTTCATCAATATGCTTACAACCACCATAATATCTTTTACCTGGAAAGCCTTCAGCATACTTGTTAGTTAAAATTGAACCACATAAAGCACGAACATGTTTGCTAGCAAAATTTTCACTAGCAATTAATTCAATGCCTTCATTTTGTCGAATAGTTTCTTCATTTAAATAAGAAAATAAAAGATTATCTTTTTCCAATGTCGTTCTCCTAAAAAATATCTTCTCTAATTATTGTTTCATTATGATCTGGACCAACAGAAATTAAGCAAGCTTTAGCATCAATTTCTTTTTCAATAAATTCAATGTATTTTTTGGCATTTTCTGGTAAGTCTTTATAATCTCTAACTTTAGAGATATCTTCTTTCCAACCAGGAAGAGTTACATAAACTGGTTTACATCTATATGTTTCTTTTAAACTGGCAGGAACATAATCAATGATTTTTCCATCAAGTTCATAGCGAGTACAAACTTTAAGTTCATCAATTCCTGATAAAACATCAAGAAGCATTAAAGCAAAGTAACTAAATCCATTAACATTACGTGAATATCTAAGTTGATTTAAGTCAAGATAACCAATTCTTCTAGGTCTATGCGTAACGACTCCATATTCATGAGCTTTTTCTCTAATGTTATGAGCTAAATCGTTAAATAATTCAGTAACAAAAGGTCCTTCACCAACTCGAGTAGTGTAAGCTTTAACAATGCCAACCACACCTTCAATATAGCCAATTCCAACTCCACTTCCAGTAATTGCTCCTCCAGCTGAAGAGTTAGAGCTAGAAACATAAGGATAGGTGCCAAAATCAATATCAAGCATTGTTCCTTGAGCGCCTTCAAAAAGAATCTTTTTGTTATCTTTTTTAGCTTTAGCTAAGATAGAAACTGTTTCTTTAACATAAGGGCGGAAAAATTCAGCAAGTTTTGAATATTCTTCGAGTGTAGATTTTAAATCAATTTGCTTACCGCCATAACGAGCAATTTCTTCATTTTTTTCTTTTAGATGTTCTTCATAAATCTTTGGAAAATCTTCATCAATAAAATCACAAAATCTAATTCCATCACGGGAAATTTTATCAGTGTAGCAAGGTCCAATACCTTTCTTTGTTGTACCAATTTTCTTATCTTTTAAATAAGCTTCTTTAAGTCCATCAAGTTCAAGATGATAATTTAAATCAACATTAGCGCGACTAGATATGACCATATTGTTTAATTTAAAGCCATTATCTATTAAAGTCTTCATCTCAGAATAAAGGCTAATTGGATTAATAACCATGCCATTCCCAAGGATATTTAAAGTTTTTTCATTAAAAATACCACTAGGAATGGTTTGAAGATGGAACTCTTTTCCATCAAACTTAACAGTATGTCCAGCGTTATTTCCGCCTTGATAGCGAACAACAATGTCCGCATGAGATGAATAAAAATTAGTAACTTTGCCTTTTCCTTCATCTCCCCATTGACTGCCAACAACAACAATTGATCTCATCATTTAACACCTACCTTCTTATAAATCTTATCAACGTTTTTAAATACATATTCATATGAGAATAACTCATTAACTTCATCAAGTGATAAATATTTCATTAAGTAAGAATCTTTTAAAATTAAATCTTTAAGTTGAGTTCTTATTTCCATGGCTTTAAAAGCTAAAGCTTGAATATAATCGTATATTTCTTCTCTACTAACTTCGTTTTTTTCAATAATGTAGTTCATAACTCTACCAGAAAAGATAACTCCAAATGTTGAAAAAATATCTTCTTTCATCTTATCTTCATGAACAACTATATTTCTCAAAATATTATTAAGTCTTCTAGCAAGATAAATAACTAAACTTATATCATCGGGAAGATAGATTCTTTCATTAGATGAATGAGAAATATCTCTTTCATGCCATAAAATATTATTTTCTAAAGCTATAATTTGACTAGATTTAATAATTCGCGAAAGTCCACAAATATTTTCAGAACCAACTGGGTTTCTTTTATGTGGCATTGCTGAACTTCCTTTTTGATTTTTTGAGAAGTATTCATTAACTTCATTAACTTCAGTTCTTGATAAATGTCTTATTTCTGTGGCGATTTTTTCAAAAAGAGAAGCTATTAAAGCTAAAACATTAACGTATCCTGCAAGACGATCACGGCTTAAAACTTGAGTAGAAATCGCTGGTCGATAAAGATTTAAATCTTCAGCAACATATTCTTCAACTTCATAAGGAAGGTTAGCAAAATTTCCAACTGTCCCACTAATTTTTGCTACTTCGACATTTTTTCTTTCGTAATTTAGTCGATCAATATCTCGATTTAGTTCATCTAAAAATAAAGCCCACTTTAAACCAAAAGAGGTAACTTCTCCATGAATTCCATGAGTTCTACCAATAATAGGAGTATACTCATATTTTTTAGCAAGGTTATTTAATGTTTCTTTAAGTTCCATTAATGATGAAAGTATGATTTCATTACTTTCTTTAATGTTATAACTTAAGGAAGTATCAACTACATCGGTTGAAGTTAAGTTATAGTGAATCCACTTTTTCTCTTCGCCAAGCTCTAAAGATAAAGAACGAGTAAAAGCAATAACGTCATGTTTAGTTTCTTTTTCAAGTTCGTTGATTTTATCAACATCTACTTTTGCTTTTTCTTTAATTTTTAGATAGTCGCTTTCAGGAACAATCCCAAGTTTTACATAAGCTTTTAAAACACTTAATTCAACCTTTAAGAAAGTCTCATATCGATTTTTTAAAGAAAATATCTCTTCTATTTCTTTAATAGCGTAGCGGTCAATCATTTTTACATTGACTCCTTTGCTTCACAGCCAAGTAAAGTTAAAACTGTTTTTAAAACAATCGAACTTGCTTTAACAAGAGCTAATCTTTCTTTTGTAACTTCTTTATTTTCTTCATCAATTACTTTTGTATCGTTATAGTATGAATGGAATAATTGAGCAAGTTTATAAGCATAATTACATAAAATATTAACTTCTTTTACTTTAGCAATATCGATTAAAACATTTTTAAGTTCACCAAGGTGTTTAATAAGTTCAATTTCTTTTTGATCTTTAAGTAAAGGATAGCTTTCTTTAATTTCAAAATCAGAAGATTTTCTTAAAATTGAAGACATTCTAGCAAAAGCATATTGAATATAATAAACAGGGTTTTCGTTTGATTGGTTTCTAGCTAAGTTTAAGTCAAAATCTAAATGCGAAATAATAGGTTTAGATATGAAGAAATAACGAGCAACATCAACTCCAACATCTTCACAGAGTTCACGAATCGTTACAGCATTACCTGTTCTTTTAGACATCTTAACTTCTTCACCATTTTCCATAAGACGAACAATTTGAATCATCTTAACTTCTAAATTACCAGGATCATAGCCTAATATTTTGATGCCAGCTTTTAATCTAGCAATATAGCCATAGTGGTCAGCACCTAAAATATCTACAAGTTTAGTATAACCTCTATCAAATTTATCTTTATGATAAGCAATATCTGGGGTGAAATATGTATAAGTTCCATCACTTTTAATAAGCACTCTATCTTTATCATCTCCAAATTCAGTAGTTTTTAACCAAGTTGCTCCATCTTTTTCATAATAATATGGGCTCTTCTTTAAATCGTCTAAAGCGTTTTTAACTTTTCCATCTTTATATAAATTTCTTTCACTTTGATAATGATCAAAATGAACTCTATATAAATCTAAATCTTTTTTAATCTTATCTAACTCAAGCTTGATTCCAATGTCTTTAAAGTAATCTTTTCTAGTTTCAGTATTATCATCAACCCACTTCGAGCCATCATCTTTAGCAATCTTTTTAGCAAGTTCTTTAACATCCTTTCCTTGATAGCCAATTGCTTCTAAATTGAAATCTAATCCTAAAGCTTCTCTATATCTTTCATATAAAGAATTACCTAAGACTTCAATTTGATTACCAGCATCGTTAACATAATATTCTCTTAAAACATCATAACCAACAAAAGATAAAATACGGGTTAAAGTGTCGCCATAAGCAGCTCCTCTAGCGTGTCCTAAATGTAAATCACCAGTTGGATTTGCACTAACATATTCAACCATAATTTTCTCTTTGTTTCCAAAATCACTAGAACCATATTTATCATTTTTTGTTAAAATATCGTGCAAAATTGCGGTTAAATTCTCTTTCTTAACATAGAAATTTAAAAATCCAGGTCCAGCAATTTCAACCTTTTCAATAAAGGAAAAATCTTCTAAAACAGGTTTTAAAGTTTTAGCAATTTCAAGAGGCGCTTTATGAAGTGAACGAGCAAGTTTCATAGCAGTACTACTAGCATAATCACCATGAGTTTTTTCTTTTGGGATTTCAACTAATATTTCTTCATTTGCCTCATAATCAAAAGCTTTTTTAACGCTTTCTTTTAAGGCATTTTTAATCTCAATATTTAAATCTTTCATAACGTACCCTCGACTTCTTCAATCAGTAATAAGAGAATTTTTAAGTTAACAATGAACTTAAAAATTATACCTATAAGATTGTATCAATTTATTAAGACTTTTAATAATATAATTATTAAAAGTTTTTTAAATAAGTATCAAATAAACTTTTTTATGTTCATGAAAATGATTGAGGAATAACTTCATTTTCATCTTGTTATTTCAAGTTAAGATTAACGACTAACCACTCCAAGTGAAGTAATGAAGTTGAAATGAAGTAAAGTGAAGTAATTGTGAAGTAAAATAAAGTAACAACTTCAAATTTAGGTGTTTCTATTTAGAAATTTAATGCACTATTAAACTTTTATTATTAGCGTAATTTAAAAGAAAAAGATTGTATACTTTGTTTCCAGGAGTTACATAAAAAACGATATTTATCGTATTTTTTTAAACTAATTATTAAAATAAGTATGCTTGTTTTATATTTATATTACTAGAAATTTAATCAATATAACTGCTACTTCATTATTTGAAATGAAGTAATGAAGTTGAAATGAAGTAAAGTGAAGTAATTGTGAAGTTAAATGAAGTAAAAGAGTTTATTTTTTATAATTCATTCTTGAACCGTTTTAATAAAAAAACTTATTAAGATATTTATTCAAACTTATAAAAATCATCAAGTGTGAAAAGGTTATATTTATCTTTTTCAACTCCTTCATCAAATCCACTTTTTGAAATAAAGCCTAATTTGTAGACATTCAAACCTGAGTTTAAAATCTGATATTCTTCTTCGTGAACTACTGATCTTGAAATTGGTTTATTCTTAAATTTACATTCATAAGAGATGTAACCATTTTTAACTTTTGTAACTAAATCAAATTGACGATTAATCTTATGTTTCTCATCATTAAAAGAATAAGTTCCGATATCATAAAAAAGCGGATTAATTTTATGAGCTTTATTAGCTCTAATTAAAAACTCTTTGCTAATACTTTCAAATTTATATGGTAAATACTTATTCATTAAGTCTTCTTTGACAAATTCTTCATAAAAATCATCAACAGAAAGATATGAATTAGCATTTTTATAGCGGTATATATAACGATAATAAAACTCCATTAGATTGTCTTTGAAGCGATAAAAAGTTCTTTTTTTATTATTAGCATCATTGATAGGAGCAACCTTTTCTATTATTTCAAGATTAATTAATTTCTTAAATATATAATCTGGACTTATTTTACTACTTTTATCAGAAGTAATTTTATTAACAACGTCGCTATATTTAGTACTTCCTTCACTAAAA
>OIEN01000186.1_pt1 | contig 44724 bp, 38 predicted proteins | sample 1581741 | NCBI WGS metagenome assembly OIEN01 (sample SAMN01760944, study PRJEB22395) | human gut metagenome | reverse complement strand
CACTACACTTTACTTAAGGTATTATGCACTACACTTTACTTAAGGTATTATGCACTACACTTTACTTAAGGTATTATGCACTACACTTTACTTAAGGTATTATGCAAAAAGCCCTGTCGCAAAAACGACAGGGTTTTTTGTCGATTACGCCGTCAAAATCCGACGCATCGAATACAAGGGTGGATATTTATGAAAGTTAAAAGCTATATGTTATTGAGCTGCTTCCCAGACGATATTGGCGTTACAGCCGGCATTCCAAGTGCTTACGTATCCGGTTGGGGCAGCCGCTTTGCCTTCCATTATTATGGTCTGAGCAGCCGTCCAGCCGTTAAACGCATTCTTGCCGATATTGGTAACGGCTACAGGCACGTTTAGCGTCTTAATTGCTATACAGCCGTCAAACGCCGATTCATATAACTGCGTGCAAGTAGCAGGCAGGTTGATCGACTGTAAAGCGGCGCATCCCTTAAATGCATTCTCGCCTATTCTAAACTCATTTTCGCATCCGGCGGGGAAAATCACCTCTTTAAGCGCAACGCATCCTTCAAACAAGCTTCCTCCAATACCATAAAATATTGCGATAAACGGGATTGAGGAAGTTTTAACATACTTACTTATCTCGATGCTCTTAAGCGAAGTACATCCCATAAAGGCTTTATCGCCGTACGTAAAGCTCTTAACCAGACCATCGGCATACTCGTCCTCGATGGTCACAGTCTCGAGCTTGGTACATCCGCTAAAGGCTGCGACGCCTATACACGGATCGCACACGTCTGCCGTAATGGGGAAATGAGGCGGTGTAGGTTTGACGAATGTCCTCTTCTCTACGATGTCTCGGAGTCTCCAGGGAAGCTCGAGACCGGTAAGCGAAACGCAACCTTCGAAAGCATAATCGAGCACCCTGAGTGTTTTAGTTCCTCGTTTATCAAAGTTCACGCTCTCGAGATTTACGCAATCTTTAAACGCCCTGTCGGCGATAAGCGTAACGTTTACTCCGATAGTTACGCTCTTAAGACCGGAACCTTGGAATGCGCTGCTGCTTATCGTATCGAGCGCTATCGAAAACTCTATGCTCTCGAGCGAAGTACATCCTCTAAAGGCAAATTTACCTATCGAAACAAGACCGCCTTCGCAATTGACCTTTTTAAGATTTACGCAGCCGTCAAACGCATTTGCGGACACCTCTCTGAGTCCGGCGGAAAGCGTAATGCTTCGTATCATCGAACCTGCAAACACGCCGTCGTTAAGCGCAATAACGCTTTCGGGTATCGTCACGTCGCCGTCATAGCCTAAGGGGAACAGCATAAGCGTGGTCATAGCTGCGTCGTATATAGCGCCGTCCTGCTGCATAAGGGTGTTGTTGCCGTCCATCAGTTCGACGCTCTGGAGCTTGCAACCGAGGAAAGGCGACGCTCCGAATACGCTGAGCGTAGCCGGGATATATATCGAAGTAAGTCCGGTGTTACTGAATGCGTAATCGCCGATACCTTCCAGTATTTCCAAGCCGATCAGCTCGGTAAGAGAGGTACATCCGGCAAATGAATAAGCACCTATAGCGCAATTAACTTTGTTTACGGCGTCCATATTTACTAAGTTGGACGGGAAAACAACTTTGCTTAAGTTTATGCAGCCACTAAATGCCCATTCGCCTATGGTAATCTGGTTGTAGTTTTCGGCAAAAGCCACCGACTCAAGTTTTTTGCAGTCTCTAAATGCTTCCCTACCGATTGCCGGAACTTCACCGACGTTAGTAAGCGAGGACGGCAATACCACTCTTTCGAGGCTGTCACATCCGTTAAACGCATAATCGCCGATGGCGGTAACCGTATTGCCGAGCGTAAGATTTTTCAGCTTATCGCAACCGTCAAACATTCTGTAACCGATATCGCACGCAACGTCCGCTTCTTCGAGCGCAAAGCAACTTATAAACGCATAATTGCCCAAATCGACTACGGACGAAGGCACTACTACCTTCTTAAGCGATGCGCAGCCTCTGAATGCACTGTCACCAATAGAAATTACGCCGTCCGGGATAACAACTTCAGTAAGGTTGCTACACTCACTAAAGGCATACGATTCTATCGAAACGAGCGACGAGGGGAACTGAATCTTTTTGATACCGTTTGCCTTTCTAAACGCCTCTCTGCCTATTGTGGTTATGCCTTCGGGAATAACCAAAGTTCCGTCTTCGTCCACGGTCGAAGTCGTTTCCTGATATGCGTACTCGGAAATTTCGGTTACGTTTTTAATCAAAGCGTTTATATTGGTAACCGAAAGCTTGGTGCCTTTAAATGCCGTGTTGCCTATCTTAAGAATTTCTCCGCCTTCCTCTATAGTTACCGCTGCAAGCGACTTACAATAAATAAACGCATTGCGTTCGATTTCAGTCACGGTAGCGGGGAGATGTATAGACTTAAGCGCAGTGCAGAAATTAAATGCTTCTGTAGGTATAGAGGTAATTCTGCTTCCCTTCTCAAAGGTTACACTCGTAAGCGAAGTATTGTTTCTGAACGTTCCTCTCGACAAGCCTCCAACGGCTGCTACACGGGCGGGTATAACAATGGAAGTAAGTCCACTGTATCCGAATGCGTCTTTTCCTATCGAAAGGTCAAAATTGTTGCCGTCCTTTGCAGCAAGGAAGTCTATATTAGTAAGCGCATTACAGTTGTAAAATGCTGCAGCCCCTATAGTTCTTACGCTTGCAGGAATGGAAACGGAAGTAAGGTTTGACGCGCCGAAGAATGCCGACTGCGTGCTCGAATCGCCTATCTGCGTTACGCCCTCCGGCACTGCAAACGATGTGTCCGCTTTAGACTGAGGATATCTTATAAGAGTGGATTTATTTTTGTTATACAACACTCCGCCTTCGGCAACGAATGAAGTGTTACCCTCTTCGACAACGAATTCTTCGCAGCTCGTCAGACCGACTAACACTCCGTCACTAAGCAAAGCGTCTTTAGCGAGAGTGAACTTCTTTACCGCCGAACTCGAACCGAACAAATCTTTTGCAGTGTCCGACTTGGGTAATTTGAATTCGATAAGAGAAGTACATCCGGCGAATATCCAATAGTCGAGCATTTTAAGATGCGTGCCTTCCGCAAAGTTTACGCTGTTAAGCAAAGTACATCCATTGAAGGCATATCCTGCGATCTCTTTGATAGAATTGGGAATATTTACGGTTACCAGTTTTTTGCATTCATAGAATGCGCTATTGCCTATGCTTACCGTGCCGCTCGGCAAAGTAAGGCTTGTTATCGCCGTTCGCCTAAACGCAAAATCGTCTACGGTAAGCACTCTGTTCTCTGCTCCCTCTTCGAATTCCACGACAGCAAGATCGGCGCAATATTCGAACGCATAGCGACTTATGCCAAACTCATCCCCGTCATCGCCGACTGCTCCCGGGATCTTTATAGAAGTAAGACCGGAATATGCAAATGCGTATGGTCCTATACCGACAGTGCGAGAAGGAAGTTCTATCGAAGTAAACTTGGTAGCCTCGAATGTGCCGAGAGGGAAAGTATCGGGATAAGCAGAAATCTTAAGAGGAACTGCCGCCTGTCCTTCGGGCGTAGCTTCGAACTTAATCGAAGTAATAAGTTCGCAACTCGCAAAGGCACCTCTCCATATATCGCTTACGGTATACGGGATAACTACCTCGCCGCTTACCGACTTAGCCGCAACGATTATCTCTTTTTTTACTCCGTTCTCGGTAAGGTAAAGGATATTGTTTTCGGCTACGTAATTGCCGCCTTCGTTTACCGTTATTTTACTGAGCGGACAACCGTCCATGGCGTCTGCGCTTATTGCGGGAATAACTTTATTTCCGGCATCGAGAGCGGTAATCATATTTGCCGGCAAAACTATGCTTGTAAGTTTTTCGCATTTACTGAAAGTATCGTAGATCGTAACGCCGAGATAGCCTTCGGGCTTTTCGCCGCTCATCGGTCTAAACGTTATGTCGATAAGAGCGGTGCAACTGCTGAATGCAAATCTGCCTACGCCGAGTATCTGTACGCCGTTATCGCTTTTCTCAAGGTTAGTTACGGTACTCGGTATTACAGCCGAAGTAAGCGATTTAGACTGCGAAAACGCATAGCTGCCTATAGTAAGCAACCCTTCGGGAAGTTCTATTGTCTTAAGCGAACTTTGTTCGAATGCATTACTTCCGATATGCTTAAGCCCGGACGTAGCGTCCGTTCCGCCCATCTCGCTGTCGGTAAACGTAGCCTCAGTCGCCGCTGTTGCGTAATATGCTCTTTTACCTATCGATTCGATACGACTCGGAAGTGCCAACGTAGTAAGCTTAGAGCAAAGGTGGAAAGCCTGATCGCCGATAGTAAGTGCGCCTTCGCCGCCTGCTTCGTACGTTACGCTCGCAAGGCTGTAACAGCAGTAAAACGCTCTGTATCCTATGTCGTTTATCGTATTAGGCACGTTAAATGACTTAAGCTTTTTACAATCCGTAAACGTCTCATCGGGGATGTTTACAAGCGCCGTGCCGTCTAAACTTACCGAAGTAAGCTTCTTTGCGCCCTTAAATACGCCTTTACCCAAAGTAGTTACGGAGGAAGGAAGCGATATAGATACGAGGCCGCTGCCGGTAAATGCGCCGTCTCCTATGGTAGTAAGGACGCTGCCTTCTTCAAAAATTATTTCGCTTGCGGAAACGTTTGCAAACGCTCTGCTCTCGATAACCTTAACCGACTTGGGTATGGTTATCGTACCTGCCGCCACGTTTTCGAACGCCGACTCGGGAATGGTTTCGATATTGCAACCTTCCGCAAATATTATCTCTACGAGTCCGGTACAGCCCGTAAATGCGTTTTTACCTATAACGGTAACGCTCGAGCTTATCGTCACGCCGGCAATCGCCGAATTACGAAACATCTCTTCGCTTATTTCCCTTATTCTGGACGGCAAAACGATATTGCCAAGCGAACCGGTGCCCTGCAATACGCCTTTTCCGAGAGTAAGAGCGGAAGTAGAATCTTCGAAGTTTACGGTGATAAGCGCACTCATACCCGCAAATGCGTAATCGCCTATTTCTTCGATGTTTTTGCCTATATTAAGAACTTTTATCCTATCGTTGTTTCTAAATGCTCCGCCTCGGATTTTTACTACCGAATCGATAGGCGTATATTCGCCGTTTTCGGGAGTAATCGTCTTGGAATAGAAGAGAAGCTCGGTTTTGTTTGCATTGTATATTATAAGTCCGTCGGAGCTGAAGTAGGGATTATTCGCCGCAATATCGATGCTACGTACGCTCGGACAAGCAGCTATCGCCTCTATAGGCAGCGTTTCCATAGTGGACGGAATGGTTATCGTCAAAAGTCTTACGCAACCCTCGAATGCGTCCATAGCCACGTCTATGTTTTTATTACCCTCTGCTATTACAATCTTTCGAATAGACAAGCAGTTCTTAAACGCCAAACTTCCTATCTTGGTAAGAGTGGTAGGCAAAGTCAAGTCTCCAAGTGCGTTGCAACCCGAAAATGCCTCTTCGCCGATTTCGGTTACCGCCGATTCTTTTTCGAATATTACGTTTTTGAGCGCATAACATCTCATAAACGCCTGCTTACCTATCGTCATACCTACTGCGCTCGGACTGCCTTCAAACGTAAGCGTCTGAAGGCTGTTGCAAAGCTCGAATGCGTTATTCTCTATAGTAGCTACCGAATACGAAACGTATACTTCGGTTATGGAATAATGCTGCATAAACGAACCTGCGGCTATAGTCGCTATGCCGGCAGGTATACGAACGTATCCCGTTCTGCCGCTCGGACAATATATAAGGGTATCGCCGGCTGCATTGGTTACCATACCGTTTTTGGATGCGTACATACTACCGCCCTTAGCAATGTTTATGGTCGAAAGTTTTCCGGTGCTACTGAATATCGCCGGTGAGAACGAGCTGATTCTTGCCGGCAAGTTTACCGTAGTAAGATTGGTTAGGTTATAAAATGCGTGGTCGGATATTTTAAGTCCGTTTTCCTCGTTAGGATTGTCCGAGTCGAGTATGGTCAAAGTCTCGATGTTACGGCAACCCATAAATGCGCTGGGCATTATGCTTACTACCGAGCCGGGAATGGTTACGCTCGTTACATTGTAAGCATTATAAAACGCTCTCGAACCGATCAATCTCGTGCCGTCGAGTACAACGTATTCGCCGCTCTTTCCTCTCGGGAATACTGCGAGTTCTAAGCCCACCACGTCCTGGCTGTAAAGTACGCCTTCGTGCGAACTGTATCTCGGACTAACCGCATTGCCCGTCTCGTATATGTTTATCTCTTCGAGTTTACTTGCACCGGTAAATGCTGTACCTACTTCTATTATTTCAATAGTGTCCGGTATATTTATAATTTTGATGCCGGTGGCATAAGCAAACGCTGACGCCGAAACTACGCTTACCTTTGCGCCATTGTAAGTTTCGGGTACGGTTACAACTGCAAACTTGTTGAAATATGCGCCTTTGCCTTTTTGTACAGAGTACGTTCCGTCCTCTCTCAGCGTAAAACTAAGCACGTCAGTGGCAAAATATGCATACGCTTCGTAAGTGTCGGTCAAAAGCCACGGATTAACCGAATTACCTTCGTTATCGGTAAGCTGTACGCCTGCGCCGTTTTTACCCGTATACCAACCTGCAAATATTTCGCCTGCATTTTGAGATTCTATCGGTTCGATACGATAGTCTTCTCCGTAAGTTATGTTTGCTGTGCCTACCTCGTTGTCGTTTGCGTCAAAAAGCGTTACTTCATACTTTTTGGCTGTCCAATCTGCGTAAAGAGTTATGTCGCAGTTATCCGAGAATACTATATCCTCGTATTTTGCTCCGTTTCGAGCTGCGCCGCCGTATACGTTATACCAGCCCGCAAATTCGTAACCCGGCTTCTCAGGATCGGGCAGTTCGAGCTTGTCGCCTACTGCCGCATATATTACGCTCACGTCGCCGACGCGGCTGTCTAACATTACCATGTATGCAGTTACGTCCATGCTTACGAACTCCGACCAACCTCGGTTATCGAAATACCTTACCGATACCGTGTTTATGCCGGACTTATTCAAAACAAGCTTAATGTGACTGTCCGTCACTTTCGCCTGCGTTTCGCCGTTTACTCTTACTTCGTACATCTGTGCGCCTATTACGCTGTTCCAGCTGAGTTTGTTTTCGCCGTACTTAAGCGACGCCGCAAGCTGAAGATACCTTGCGTCGAGTTCGTCGCTCCATACCGAGTTGTTTGCGGCTTGCGCTGCGTTTGCTCGTACGCTGACGCTGCATTCATCGCCTGCCGTAAGCGATATTTGCGCAAAATCAAACATGGTTGTACTTTCGTCGTACTCTCTGCCGTTGATCCTTACGGTATAGCCCGTTGCGCCTTCTACGCCGTTCCAGCTAAGCTGCGTGCCGAGTATCTTTACGTTAGTCGGCGAAGCAAGTACCGTCTTATTTACTTTGTAACTTACCGCCGACGACGATGCGTATCCCTTGGCTACTGCATAAACTTCCATGTTTATTTCGCCTATGCCGAAAGACTTAAGCGAATAACGATTTGCCGTTGTCTTTACTTCTTTGCCGCCGATACCGATTACGTATCCTCTTGCGTTTTCCACTTCGTCCCAGGACAAGTATCCCGTGGCTGCGTCGTAGTTAAATCCGCTTACTTTATCTAACTTTCTTTCGCATACAAACACTTCGGATACCGAAGACGCATAGCCTTCTGCCGACGCCGTTACGACAAACTTGATTCCGCCGTCAATCATCTTGCAGTTTGCAAAGTTATATACGTTGGAATTTCCGTTATGTAACATTGTGTGGCTGTGTCTTTCGTCGCCGCACTCTATAGTAAGGTAATAATCGGTAGCCTTTGCCACTTTGTTAAAGAAAAGCATACTGCCGTCCGCTCTAAAGCGAGATACTCTCGTAAGCGCTTTATTCTTGTAATATACGCTTACTGTCTTATTGCCGCTCGTTATGCTTATTTCGTAATCGCCTGCGGGAGCCGAACCGAAGTTTACGGTGTAAGCCTTACCGCTTACCTGCTGCTCGATGCTCGTAAATCCCTGCGGACCTTTTACGCTTACGGTAACTACTTCGGTAGACGCTGTCCAATGCACGCCTTCGTTATTTACTCCGGCGGTAAGAGCATTTTCGCCTGCCTTATTCATAACCGCAAAAAGAGTGGTGTTTGCGTCAAATTCCTTCTTTGCGTCAAACTCTACGGTAAGTTTTTCTCTCGTTTCGTAATCGCTTATCCACCATCCCTTAAATTCGTATCCCTCTCTCGTCGGATCCGCCGGCATGTCTATAAGTTTTGCGTTACGAGTGGTTACGGGAGCTATCGCCGCCCCTTCGTATCCGAGATCGAAATCGATTACGTACTCGGTCTGCGAGGACTTTAACTCCCATTTTGCGTATACGTTTACGCCGTCGCCCGTTATAGTCCTACCCTCGAATAAATAAGGCGTTACAAACTTATCGTCGGCGTACCAGCCGTAGAAGTCGTATCCTTCTCTCGTAGGATCTGCCGGCTTTATCGCCGTCTTGCCGTTAAGGACTTTTTGGACTTCCGTCTTTCCTTCGTACACGTTGAACGTTACGTCAAAGTATTTCTTAAATAAGTATAACTTAGATACCCCTCCGTCCGTTATCGTTACGGTCTTGTTTGCTTCGTTGTACGTAGCAGTACCGCTCGGCTCTTTTTCGTTAGCCTTGGTAAAACTTATAGTTCCGCTTTCTATAACGTAGGTACCGTATTCGGTGCCTTTCTCGTTTACCAGCGTAAACTTATTTCCGTCGTACAGTGACAGCAAACTTTCTTCGTTTTGCGAGCCGTAGTAATAGGTACCGGTTTCGGGACCGGGAACGACTACTTCGGCAGGGCAGGCTACGACGATCATCGTCGTAAAGGCGATGCATAGCGCAACCAAAACCAAAACAAATTTGTTCTTCATTCTGCTCGCTTCTCCATGTGTGAAAATTATGCCAAGATTCGATGTCCAAATCTTTCGCATTATACGCATAATACCCCCACCATGTCAAAAAGTCAACTATTTTTTTAACGTTTTAAAAAATTTCACATTTATTGAACACAATTTGATACTTTTTTGACTGTAACTTTTTTGACTGTAAATAGTACTTTTAATACAATTTTAAGGTAACACAAAAATACAATGAACTTCACATTTTGACAAATATTGTATGCACCTAATATAGCGATTTTGCTATGTAGTATGCAAAACCGTACTCTTTTTATTTTTTGTTATATTAGTTGTATCTCAGAGTAAGTTTTGTGATTATTGGGATAAGTTTTCGTAATTTGCACCGATTTCGGCATGTATAACGCTTATCTTTGTAATTGTTGCACCGTCTTTAACGTGTCAACGCTTATATCACGCTTATATTTGCAATTACTTCGCCCTCTTTTCCGTGCGCACTCTTATATCTCTAATTGCTGCACCATCTTTAATTCTTGCTAATAATGTAAATCGAATTGTCTATTTGCCATATAATGGTTTTTATGACTATTTTCGTATTATAAAGCCTCAATTTCTTTGAATAGTTTTGCATTTTGTTTGTGCGACCACAAACCAAAAACCTCATTAACACTTGTAAACAAACAATCTTTAGTATAAAAAGGATAATCTTTATTCCCGTTCGTTTTGCGACAAGAGTTTGAAAGTGTTTCGATAGTTTTCTATCCGTCCTTCTTTTCGTAATTTACTTATTTCCACAGACAAACCGCTTCGCTCCACTTCGAGATAATCGGCAAGGTCCTGCCTGGCAAAAGGTATATCAAAAGTGCTATTTCCCTCTTTTTTCGCCTGTATTTGCAGATAAGTCATTAATTTTTCACGGGTGGTGCGTTGGGACGTTATCTCAATTTTTTCATGAAAAATTATATTTTTTTCGGCAACGACTTTCAATAAATTAAAAATCATTTTGCTATGGAACGCACACGCACCGTTGCAGGTTTGCGTAATGCGTTTTGCGTCTATCAACATTACTTCGCAATCGCTTGTCGCCACAACGTTTATGGGAATCGATTTCATATCGGCACAAGCGAAAGATTCTCCGAATAACTGCGGCGGAACAACTCTTGCAAGAATAGTTCTGTTACCGAACAAGTCGATTCTTATGATTTGTGCTTCTCCCGACAATACGATTCCTACATCTTTCGCCTCGCTGCCTTCCGATAATATAAATTGATCTTTGGTAAATTTTTTTGTTTTTGCCCCAAGGCAACCGATCATTTTACAGAGATTGTTGCGATCCACGCCCAGAAATAATCGACACTCGGTTAATATTTCTATAAAATTATTCACAAAAGCCTCCGTTTGTTGAAATTTCAACATACATTACAAATGAATTGTACTATACTTTGAGCATAAAGACAAGCAAACGAAGTTTACGGAGGTAAAAAATGATAAGAAAAATAATTAAAATCGATGAAAAAAAGTGTAACGGTTGCGGTGCGTGCGCAAATGCCTGCCATGAAGGCGCAATCGCTATGGTAAACGGCAAAGCAAAGCTTGTTTTCGAAGACTATTGCGACGGACTCGGAGATTGTTTGCCTGCTTGTCCCACGGGTGCAATTACGTTTGAAGAAAGAGAGGCTCCGGCATACGACGAACAAGCGGTGAAACAAGCCAAAATGCAAAAATTCGGACAAAGATTGCCGTGCGGTTGCCCCGGCACACAATCCAAGATAATCAAACACGATCCGAGCACTGTCGCTCAACGCATATCGGTAAGCAGTCAACTGTCGCAATGGCCTGTACAGATTAAACTCGTCCCCGTGAATGCGCCTTATTTTGAAAATGCAAACCTTCTCGTTGCGGCGGACTGCACGGCTTATGCCTACGCTGATTTCCATAACGAGTTTATTCGCAATCGGATTACTCTCGTAGGTTGTCCTAAACTCGATAGCGTAGACTATGCCGAGAAACTTGCGGCTATTATTGCCGAAAACTCAATTAAAAGCGTAACTGTCGTACGAATGGAAGTCCCGTGCTGCGGCGGGATAGAAAACGCCGTAAAAACCGCATTGCAAAATAGCGGCAAATTCCTTCCCTGGAGAGTGGTAACAATTTCTACCGACGGTCAAATAATCGAATAAATGAATAGAAAAGCCGAGCGGTTAAACGCCCGGCTGATTCTTCTTTTTGCCGTTCAAATCGATTTTTATGCCGAAATATTCGTTAGAAAAGAATAATACGAACTCTAACTTATCATCAGGGTTCGTATTATTCACTAATGGCGGAGAAAGTGTAACCTAAATCGAATGTTGCATCCACCTTATTTTATATAAAACAATGAAGCAATCCTTATATGCTAAATTTAATCCGAGAAATCCTCATAAGTTAAAAGGAAATTAGCATAGTATTGAAATGAAAATTCAACAGCCTCGTTTAATGTCTCCTGAATTTCTTTTCGGACGTGTTCATCAATTTCAATATCATCCTTTGAGTAATATCCATATATGGTAGTATAAACCATTAAGATATGAGAATATATCGAGGAAATATATTTATTACGGACACGTTCAATATTTGCTCCTTTAGCATTTATTAGTTTTTTCACTAAATTTGAATCCATATTAATTAGTATTTCATCGATTGCACCATTGCTATTTATTTGTGTTTTAACAATGCTATCAGCCGTCATACCATAGTCGGACCATTTTGCTTGTTCAGTGTCGTCACTAAACTGTACGACTCGCGTAAGTTTGGGAAGAGACAGTTCCGGCTCTTCAACTGTTTTTTCTTTAGGTTCTTTTCCTTTTTGTGTCTCACTATCAATTTTTATAAAAGCAACGACCTCTTGTGTTCCGGCTGAAGAAATCATTTTTATAGAAAGTTGAAGACTATCCCCAACTTCAGCCTCATCTCTCGGTTCAATCATTAGTTCCATTTCTCCCTCGCAGGGACCTGAGAATTGCACGCGCAGTTTCTTCGAATCTTCAGTTGGTAAATGATAACCACCACCATTGCCACCAAATTTTCCAAAATCCAAAGTGGTTATTTCAATTGAACCGGCATCATCTGAGCGCGATAAAAAGGTGTTCTCCACATCGGTTTCAAGAATAATTTTCCCTTTTCCGCCTTTACGTACAACTTTAATAAAATCTTCTTCGCTTTTTTCGAACCCTTTTATTTTCAACAAAGTAGGGTAGCGTTTTAATTTTTTAAGTTCTTTTTTCTTTTCTTCTTTTTCTTTTTTTTGTTCCTCGGGCGGAATGGGCTTTTTTACCTTTTTTGTAAAAAACGAAAACGCCCCATTGTTTCCAGAAAACATCTTTTTTATATCTTGATTGCCTTTTAATTTAGAGAATAGCGATTGTACCATATCTTTATCTTCGCCGGTCTCTCTAAATACTCTCCCTTTATACTCTTGTTCTTTTTGTTTGAGGTGTGTATCGTTCGCCAAAAGGTCGATAAGGCTTTGACGGAGTTCCGTGTAAAATTTACCTTGTTTCAACCTATCGCGTGATGCCATAAACAATTCTTGTCTTGCAGTTGTACCTATTTGAGAGCAATCAACACATACAAGCATATATTCTCTTAGATTTCTAAAACCTAAGTCTTGTGATATGAAAGATTTTGCTTCAGCCCCTTGCGTTTGACCATTTAAGGTGTAAACAACCGACTTTCCTAAAATGAACTCTGTATTTTTAGTTTCACGATTGAACAAATAGACTTGAATAGGGATATTACTATTAAACAAGTTGATTTGGAAAGATTTTTGAAATTCAATGTGCTCATTCGCATCCAATGCCAGTCTTGTCCTGTTTCCAAGCATAACTTTAGTCGAAGAGTGACCGTCATAACCACGGTTTTCATAAATCAAGATTGGTAATGCAGATTCGAATAACAAAGGATTGATGTCGCGCCACAAATCTAATGTTGCATCAGAAGAGTGGGTTAATTGATAAGAATATAGTTTTACAATAGAACCACAACAGAATGGTGTTTTATTCAACCCCAAATCTATTTGTGCTTCATTTACGCTGGGAATTTTATCATTTATAACTAAGTACTCATACCAAGTAAGTTTATATTTAGGCTCTTCTTCAGGAGATAAAATATGTCTACGAACAAGCGTAAAACCTATTAACCCATCACTGTCGCTAAGGTTGGAATTCCTCCTCGATATTATCATCTGGTAACGATGTTTATCTCCACAAAAGACAAGTGACCCCGTTGAACCCATATTATATTTCCCTTGAACAAAAGGGACATCATTTTTATTTCCGCGAGCAATAGATAAAAATGTATTCTCAAAGTCAGATGGATTTTGACCTTCGCCATTGTCATATATTGTAACATTAGGCGTTTTCCTATCATTAGTTAAAATAATCTGAATATCTTGGGCTATTCTGTTTCTCTCGGCAGGCGCGATGTTTTCCCATTTACCGTTATCAACATTAAAAAACATTTTTGTTGCAGCATTGATAGTCCGTGGAACACGAGAGTCATTTTTATCTTTTGGACATATTCCTCTCATCATACATTCTTTCATTAGTATGGCGTCAATGGAATTTGTTAATTTTTCAACCAATGCATTTTCCGGGGATGATTGTTGATTTTCAAAAGTACCCGCATTATTCTTATTTCCCCCATAAGGTTTCCAGTATTCTGATGCATCTATACCATATGAAAGAATTACCTGATATAATGAATCTGCGCTTTCTGCATTATATAAATCTATAAGAAGTTTTTTGTAATCCAAATTCATAAACTTCATCTCCATTAAAACTTGAAACGTTTATCTTTAATAGTATTTTCCGTGCTAAAACGCGATTTACTGTTTTTTAACGCAATTTCTATCGCAGAAAACATTTTATCCACATCTTTTTGCGTATACTCGTAATTGTATTGATTCGAACAATTACCAAGTAGTTCTATCATATCAATTATTTTTTGCGTTCGTGATTCTGCAATTCGAACAAAGCGCTCTCTATTCGTTTCCTTTTCTTTCATATGTTTTCTCCTTAAAATTTATTTCGCTTATATTTTACACATTTAACAAGTATTTGTCAATAGCCCGTGAACTATTTTTTTATTTTTCATATATTTGAAAAATGTTTAATTTTAAGGCGACTACTCAGCAAACACTAATGATTATACAAATGGCACTTTGGCGGGTGCTTGCCTATACAAGTACAACGGCTACAACGTAAACATCGATCAGATACTTAACTTTAAGTCATATAGTAAATAACAGCATGGGTTCAAACCCCTTTTGCTATTCGCTTGTGATTTGAACCCGCATTTTGAGCATAAAAAAAATGAACCCGAACTTTAACCTTTTTTCGGGTTCAGTTGGGTTCATCTGGCGGAGCGTTAGTAACGTAAATCGAATAATAGTCACTCAACACTAACCAATCTAAACGTGAATTCATCCCATATTATTTTCGTCATCGAATCTTTTTTTATCAAATATTGCACGTTCACCGTATACAAGAATAGGAACAAGCGTCATTTGTTGTAATTTTTCATAAATTTTTTGACTAACTTGCTCTTGACTTTCGCATAAATTGCCGGAATCGTCCGTGTATTCAAACTTTAAGTTATATATAGTGTAATTAGAAACGCAACCGTTATTATTTTCAGTCACTTCCGTTTCGGTTAAGTCTGTTATTCTACCGTTTTCGGAATGACCTTTATGGGCAACCTCAAGTGACTTTTTACCGTCGATAATCATTTTTGCTCCGTTGCCAATGAAACCTATTGCCGCAACAATCATTATTCCGCCAATTAGGCACATAAATATTGTTCCAAATTTATCTTCAGGGTCGTATGACTTGATTCCCGAACTAATTACAATAATAGCAATTAGCACAGCAATTAAGGCGATTACAATTCTTACAATACCACCAACCATAGTTCCGTGATTAAAATTTTTCTTTTCCATTGAATTAACCTCTTTACATTTTTGGCAAAACTGAATTATGCATTTTGACACACTTGTCTTGCTTGTTTATTATTATAGCATAAATTTCTAAATTTTTCAACCGCTATTGAGTTTGTGGGCGTAGAATTTTGGAATAAATTTCAAATGGCTCTTTGGCGGGCGCTTGACTTATACAAGCGCAATGCTTCGTGGCGCAGTCAAGCATCAACCGAACAACTCGCTTAAACTCGGATAAAAAGGTCAACTCAAAGCCGAGCGATGAAACGCCCGGATGATTCTTCTTTTTGCCGTTCAAATCGATTTTTATGCCGAAATATTCGTTAGAAAAGAATAATACGAACTCTGTTTTTGTTTCAGGGTTCGTATTATTCACTAATGGCGGGCAAGTGGTAATTGCGTCCGAACCCTTTTAGCATTATTAACAGCAGTTTTCGTATCGTCTACGGTAAGCGTTTCTATATCTTTGCCGCCGCGAAGGTTAAAATATATAACCGTGTTATCGTCGCTGACAAATACTTGGCTTACAAGATGATCTATTATCTGCTTTTGATAGTCTTTGTCGTTTACGTCGCCTTTCAGTATTTCTTCTATGAACGTCAACAAATCTTGCTTGGTAATTTTATAGCCTCGCTCTATTTCAAGTTGAGCCTTCTGTGTTTCGAGGTCATTTAGCAAAACTTCGTATTCAGCCATTTTATCCTCGATAGAATTACGGAGCAACACGCTTTTGGCATTGATATATGCGTCGGTCAGTTTGGATACTTCTTTTCTTATCGACGAAATTTTCGCCGTAATGCTTTTTATATTTTGCTCGTCGGTTCTCTTATCGTAATAGGCAAGAACGTCGTTTACAGCCGTTTCAGCATTTTCTCGATTACTTAAAAAATCTCTTACGCAAGTTGTAACGTATAATTCAAGATTGTCTTTATGCTCACGGGATTTATCGCACTCGTGTTTCCTACGCTTTTTGCAAGTGTAATAATAATGCATATTGCCGTGTCTGTCTTTCCCGCTGTCGGCAACCATTCCCGTTCCGCAATGACCGCAAAACAATTTTCCGGTAAGCAGATAAGGTATACGAGCGGTTTCTTGTCCGCCGAGCGTATATCTGTTTTTAGCAAGTTTTTCCTGTACTGCGTTGAACGTTTCTTTATCTATAATCTGCGGATACATATTGTTGCAAACTCTGCCGCCGAAAGTAAATTCTCCGGTATACTTCGGGTTTATTATGTATTTATCGAAAGTCTTTCCGACAATTTTTTTACCGCGTACCCGATAGCCCTGCGCGTTGAGCATCCGGGCTATTTCTTTTTTCGTATAACCGTTTTTGTAATAGTCGAAAACAAGTCGGATGATTTTTGCCTCTTCTTCGTCGATTACGACTCTTTTAATAAACTTATTCGGTTTACCGGGGATAGGCTCGTTGACTAATTTGTACCCGAAAATAACCGTGCCGCCGCAAAAATGTCCGTTGGCAATACTTGTATCGATTCCGTCGCGCACACGTTTGGAAAGTCGTTTACTGTATTTCTCGGCATTCCATTCCAAAAACATTTCGTAGAATTCGCCGCCCTCGTCTTCGGCAATAGGCTCTAATGCGGATATAACCTTAATACCGTTTTCTTTAAGCATCTCTTTGTATAAAATGCTGTCGCGACGATTTCTCGCAAAGCGATCGAACATGTACACAACGATATACTGAAAAGCTCCGCTTTTAGCGTCGGCAATCATACGCTGAAAAGCAGGTCTTGCATCGTTCGTTCCGGTACGAGCCTTATCCGAATAAACGTTTACGATTTTTATATTATTCTTTTCCGCACATTCTTTGCAAATACGAACCTGCGCCTCTATGCTTTGTTCGCTTTGTCCGTGAGAACTGAACCGCGCGTAGATAACTCCCGTATCCATAGATTTTCCTCCGAGAAGATTTATTTTTTCGGCAAACAACCTATCGGGAAATGGCGGAACAGTCAAGGAACAAGTAGAAAATATTGCCGTATAAGTCGATTAACTCATAGTTTTAAGCGATATTTTGTACCCTTGACGGAGCCGACTTTTTCCGATAGCATAACACCGAAAAATAAAATACTATCTTTTAATTTTATCCTTTAGTAATTTTTCCAGATACGGTTTTATTGAATTAAGAATGATCGCTGTTGCTTTTTGATTTTGTTTATACGTCCTATTCCTTTTATTGAACATATCTAGCAAGAATTGATAATCTTTATACGCATCAAATCCGTTATATTGATTCGGCTCAAAAGCATCGTTGTCATATAAATATCTCAAAAGTTTTCTCGTGAAATATTCAGATGTTAATTCAATAAACTCGTTTGATTCAACAGCGTGGAGTAACTTAAATAATTGCTCCTTAATCGTTGCCAAATCATTAAGCTCTTTTCGTTCAAATTTATGAATGCATGAACTACCGATTGGATACAATATATTTCCGTTTATTTTATTTTTTATAGTAAACAGATATCTTAAATTCTCTTTACCGCATACACATGATTCGCTTAGAGTATCGTCCTCGTCTACATCATAAATTTCCCATTCGTATACCGCGGCATTCCAATTAGACGAATCTGAATACTTTAATACAGCAGATTTTAGGTTTCTTAAATATAAACTTTCCATTTTCCCCTCTTTGAACAATATCTTTAAGTGCCCGATTTCAAAATATCGATATATCTCGAATATTCGAAAACTCTGTCGCGCGCCTTTGTAGTCGTTTCGTTCAGTATACCGACTTCAACCATCTTTTTGACTGCGCCTGATACGCCGTTATACGACAAACCGAGTGCGGTTGCGGCTCCGCCGATAGAGATAATCGGGTGCTCCTTGATATAATCGAAAACCTTTGAAACCGTTTCGGTTTTCTTGACAAGTATTTCTTCGTTCGACTTGATAAGCGAATTTATGCTTTCGATTGTCTTTATACCATCGTCGCAAGTTTCGATTATTCCGTGCAAAAAGAATTTTATCCACTGTTCGTAATTGCCTTTAGTGCGGACTTCGCTCAATCGGTCGTAGTATTCGATACGATTTGTTTTTAGATACAACGATAAATACAATACGGGGCGACGAAGTATCCCGTCGGCAAGCAACATCAACGTGATAAGCATTCTTCCGACACGACCGTTACCGTCCAAAAACGGGTGAACGGTTTCGAATTGATAATGCACGAGCGCCGTTTTCAACAAAATGTCCATATCGTAGTCGTTTATAAACTTTTCGAGGTCGCTCATGGCGATTTGCATATCTTCCACTGTTGGCGGAACGTATCTTGCAGTTTGCAAATTACTATTTGAAGAGCCTATCCAGTTTTGACTGCGACGGAATTCTCCGGGATTTTTCTCTTGTCCGCGAACGCCTTGCATTAAAACCTTATGAGTATCGCACAAAAGGCGGTTGCATACGGGCAATTCTTTCATTCTCACGATAGCATAGTTGAGTGCATTTACGTAATTAACTACGTCGTTTACTTCAAGATTTACCGCCACGTCAACGTTAGGATTAAGCACGTCCTCCAAAGTTGCCTGCGTTCCTTCGATCTGACTGCTGAGCAGTGCCTCTTTACGGACGTATGCGCTCAAAAATAAATTCATATCGGGAATAAGTTCCGACGTCATATCCAACTTGCCGAGATAGTTATGCGCCTTAGAAAGCAACGCGACCATTTCCGCGTCCATTTCGATTTCGGGAAACGGCGGCAATGGATTAGGTCTATACGCTTTGTAACCGGCAATACCGCCGAGTGCAGTAATATATTGTCCTGCTCTGTTCATAAAGCACTCCTTGAAATTATTCTGCTATTATTATAGCCGTTATTTCGTAAAAAGTCAATATTAAGAAATAGTGTATTGCAAATATTTTTCGTTATTTCATTCAGCCGTTTGGCTTTTCTTGTCGAAACCGAGTGGCTTTTTGTTTTGTCGTATTTTTTATCCGATTTGTATGGGTTGGGTATATTTCATATCCGAAAGTTCACGGTCGTAACCCGAAGTGCTTGGTAAAGTCTGTTACATTTAGTTTTTCTTTCGTGTATGCTGTTTCTGCGCAACAAAAAACATCACACCAAAGTTACGCGGCGGTTACGTCAAGGTTACTGCGGCATCACAAATTAGTACATTTCCGTCACGCCGATGTTCTGGTAATCGGCAAAATCGCGGTGTAAAATTTTATCGTAAAACTTTTTCGATGTCGCAAAGATTTTGCGAGTTCGACTTTTAGAATAAAGGCAAAAGTCGTTGAAATTTTTTTAATCACGACAAAAGGTGTCGTATTGCAGTCCTAAAATTTCATCAAGAAAATTTTCAAACAGGAAAAAACCTTCCGGTTTGACTGCTAAGATACGACTACAAAAAGATTTTTAATTGGGACAAAAGGTGTCCCATAAGGGGCTTACACTTTTTATAAGATAAATTTCTAATTGTTGCAAAACCTGCAACGTGAGCGAAGTAAACTAAAACCACTAAAACAAACGGGAGACGATTAAATGAACGAACAATACCAAAAGGTCGCATACATAGGGCTGAGAAAAAAGGACGGCAGTTACGCCGTCAATATTCCGCTGTATGTAAAACTCGACGAAGTAGACAAAAAGGACATGGAGGAGTCCAGAGAAGAAATTATCCATAAGGTTACGGAAATTATGATGCGCAGGTATGAAAAGCAACTTGCGAAAATCATGAATTCCAAGCGGCCACCGCCGACGGAAACGAAGTAGTATTTTCGTTCAATCGTCTTCCATTGGTTTAATAAAAAATACCCACGTTTTACGCGTGGAAAGGAGGTAAAAATTATGCCTTATCAAAAGTGTAAAATATACAATGACGGAAGCCATTTCATAGCAATTCCGCACACGACAAGACCTGCCATGCCGAAACGCTATCGCCCCGAAGAAGTAATCGAAGTCGTTGACGATATGCCGCAACAACAGTTAAACAAAGAAAAGTGTAACGTAGAAACGGCTTTAATGGCATTTAACGACACAAGCGAGGTCGATTCGGGAGAACACTCGGAACAAAACGAAAGCCCGCCCACGGACGAAATCTCAAAGCCTACGACAACACGAAAGATAACCCGCAGGCAACTGTTCGACGAACTGTATGAAGAGTGTAAAAATCTTAAAAAGCGCGGGCGCGAAAAGTATATTTACGACCGCATGAAACAGTATTTTGCAAACACCGATGCTGCGAAACAATACGTTGACGGACAGTTCGATAGATTGAAACGCAATGCCATCGCAAAGCGTGTCAGACTTGTTCGTAAAGTAAACCTGCAAACATTCAACTATTTTTGCACTTTCACCTATGACGGAAAGAAACACTCCGAAGAATCGTTCAGAAAAAAATTATCCGATACGTTCAAGAAAATGTGCTACCGCCGTAAATGGAAATACGTCGGCGTATGGGAACGCTCACCGGATAAAAAGAGATTGCATTTTCACGGGTTATTTTATATTCCGCCCGACACAATGGTCGGTGAACTCGTTGAAATAAAAGACTACTCGCCCGTCAAAGAAAAAGTGCAAACGACGTATCAGAATACGTATTTCAATGAAAGATTCGGCAGATCGGACTTCAAGGAAGTAAACGAACACGTTTTAAGCGAAGCCGTGAGATACATTATGAAGTATCTCGAAAAAGACGGCGGAAGAATCGTTTATTCTAAAGGTTTGCCGCAATATTTCATATCCGATATTATGGACGACGACGTAGCCTGCACCATAGGGCAAGAAGATAAGAAACTGTTGCTTTTTGACAACTTCAACTGTTGGGACGAAGGTTGCCTTGTAGGACAAGTAAGCAAGGAAGTGATAGACCAGATGCCGAAAGCAAATTAAAAAGCGCATACGCCCTACAATAGCCTTAAAGGAAATGCGCGCGGACGGAGAAAAGGGCGAAAGATCGCCAAGCGGTTTAGCGGCGACTTCGCCTTCCGTCCGCGCTTTCATTTATCTATACGGGCGAATGCGTTTAATTTGGCGGCAGCTTTTACGGCGTTCGATTAGCAAGCCGAATTTAATCAAGTTTGGTTTTTAGTTGGTCGATTGAGTCGGTGCGTGGGCTTGTCTGCGGCGGAGCGAAGCGACGCCGCTCTCGTATCAAGACAAGCCCACGCACCGGTGCCAAAATAATCAAATAAAGGTTTATGCTAAAAAATCGAACGTCTCTTTATAGTTAAAAAAATCTATTGCTTTTCGGACTCGTGGGACAGTGATATTTTGGCAAATATTGTTTTCGTTATTCGTTATCAAAATAAATTTGCGTGAACCGCCGTCTTCTTTGTTTAAGTCCATAACGGCGTGTCCTGTCGTTCCGCTACCGGCAAAGAAATCAAGAACGATAGAATCTTTTTCGCTTGCCGCTCTTACAAATTCTTTAATCAGTTTCATCGGCTTAGGGGTGGCAAATGCCGTTCTGCCTCCGAATAAAGCGGCTATTTCATCTTTTGCCGAAGAAGTCGTGCCGAGAAAATCAATCACAGTTTCAAGAGGCTTTTCCCGTTCAACCACTTTGCCGTTTTGTAGCGTTGGTTGCATTATAGGCTTTAATACCGTTTCTTTCAGATTTTTACCACACAGCAAAACAAATTCATGTGTGCGGCGAATTCCGTTTTCAAGCGGTTTTTCGATACGATTTTTATCAAAATAGTCGTTGGTTTTCTTCCATATCAAAATTCTTACGTTTTCGCAGCCGAAAATCTCGGAACAGATATGGTATAAGTCAACGCATTCGTTTTCGTCGATATGGATAAACATAACGCCGCGGTTGCTTAAAAGTTTATATGCGACTTCAAGTCGTTCACGCATAAACACGTTCCAGCGACTGTCAAAATCTTTATACCCGACGTAAGAAATATTTGTATTATACGGAGGATCTATCGGCATAACGTCGATTTTTCCTTTGTATTCGGGCAACAGTTTTCTCATTGCAATAAGATTATCGCTTTCAATAATCAAATTTTCCATCAGTTTCTCCTTTCGATAACGGCGGAACATTCGTTGAACGCGTTTTTGTCCACGAAGGTGTTTTTTCCTATACTTACTTTTTTCAGATTTACGCAGTATGCAAAAGCCCACTCTCCGATATAAGTAACAGTGTCGGGAACATAAATATCCGTAAGACCGACACAGTTTGTAAATGAACTCTTATCAATATACGTTACGCCGTTGAAGTCAATATTTTCAAGAGATTTGCATCCGCTGAAAACGCCTCGGTTTATATGCGTTATTCCGTCTGGAACAGTAAATTTTTTACCGATTGCTTTATCGGTAGCGCATAACATATGCGTAAGCGTTTTATCGTACACGACTCCGTTTTTTACTACGAAATTATCGTTTTCGCTTTCGATTATTAAATTTTCGCATCCCGCAAACGGGTTATAGCCTATTCTGTCAACGTTTTTCGTAATAACGATTTTCTTTACGCCTTTACAATTCCAGAAGGAATTTCGACTTATAAGCGAAACCGTTTCGGGAACACGCAAGCAGTCAATCTGACTACCGTTCAGACACCCGACAATCGTCGTCTTGAATTTGTTGTAAATTACGCCGTTTTCGATTACGTAATGCGGCGTATGACTTTCTAAGGATAAATGATCGCATCCCGAAAACGGATTGTTTTCAAACTTTATTACAGACTCAGGAATAACAATTTTCTGCAAGTTATTGCAAGCATAAAAGCAGTGTTTGCCTAAACACATCACTCCGTCGGGGACAATAAATTCAGTTTGCGGATTGGATATCGTATAATGTATCAGATTTGTTTTGTCTTTATCATATAAAACGCCGTTTTCAAGAATAAAATTCGGGCTTTCGTTCGTAATCTGAAGTTTCGGACATCCGGCAAACGGATTGTTGCCCATTATCCATACTTTTTTCGGAATATTTACTTTTTTTAAGTTTTTGCAGTAGTAAAAGCAATCGCCGCCAAGTCTTTCAAGCGATTCCGGCAAAATTACATCTTCTACTAATACGTTGTTCCAGAATGCGCTTGCGCCGATGGTTTTGATACCTTCCGGTACTTTTACCGTTTTTGATTTTCCTTTATATAAAATCAATTCGCTACCCTGTATTTCAAAGTCTGATGAGGCGGAAATATTGACTGTGTATTCATCCGAGCCGACTCCAAAATGAAATTCAAAACCGTAGGAATAATATTCGCCTTTATATTCAAGCAAACCGCTGATAAGGCGAGAAGTATAGAATACTTCATAATCCGCAAAGTCTTGGCCTATACCGCCGCCATAATCATCCCACGCCTCGCAATAGATTCCTACATTCCCACTTTTAGTTCCCAAATAAATATCGAAAAAATCATCTATCGCTATCTGTTCCGGTAAATAACCTTGCGTCAGTAAACGGTCTACACATTCAAGCACGACAAAAGACTTGTGGCTATTTAGCTCAAATCTACGTCCGTTTTTGATTTTTTCGCCGAAATCGACGTAATGTTTTTCCGCGTAAATCGTAACTTTATAACCGTTATACGATTTTTCGTGTACGTCGAGTTGGTTTTCAACGAATCTTAAAGCCCAATACAGAGCGGTATATTTCATATCTTTACTTATCATTTTTTCTATTCTTTAATTCGTCAAGAGTTTGCGGAGCAAAGTCGTTTACATCAACTCCGCAATTATATATGTGTGGTATGTTTTCGGTGATTTTATAAGCAATATCCGCAGTATTGTTATGAATATGTCCAAATATATGGTAGCCGCCATAAATCGAGTTTTCATAGGACAACAAAGGATAATGACAAAGAGATACGCTCCGTCCGGAATCGTTGATTGTCAGAATTTGACTTACCGTTGAAAACCGTTTTAACGTTTCTTCAGACAAATTATCGTGATTGCCTATAATTAAGTGTAAACGACCGTTTAATTTGTTTAATGCTGCATTCGCAGTTTGGTCATTCAATGCAAAGTCGCCGACAATATATACGTCGTCACAATCTGAAACTTTATCATTCCATTTTCCGATTAAAACATTATTCATTTCATCAACATCCAAAAAAGGTCTTTTTGACAGTTTCATAATGCGCTCATCGCCAAAATGAGTATCCGATATATAATAAATCATTCTCTGCCTTCGATTCTTTTCATAATAACTTCCACGACGTCTTCTGGAGAAAGGTTGCTCGTATCGATTACCATATACGGCATCTTATACTTCTCGCAAAAGTAAATCATCTTTTCGTATTTTTCTTTTGCAAGAATTACTTTTTTAATATCGCTGTCGAGTTCGTTGCGGTGGCGTAACCGACTTAAAATCGCGTGTTCGTCGGCGTAAAGAATTACCGTTAAATCAGGAAATCCGAGTTTTTTAACAAGCAAATCATACACTTCGTCGTTGTTTTTCGTCCCGCTCCAAGCATAATTAGACAAAAAATATCTATCCGTTACGATATTTTCCTTCTCGTGAGCGGTATGCAAGTAAATGTTCCCGAGCGCATAAAACCAAGCTGTAAACAATCTGTCGGGACTTGCGTTTACCTTATCTCTTATGCGAATATAATTATCGTAAGAGTCGCCATCGTCGAATAATTCGCGCAAGTTTTTATCGATAAATTTATATCCAAGCCTTTTTGCCAATAATTTCGATGCCGTAGTTTTTCCTACGCCGTCCATTCCTTCAATCGCTATATGTTGCAATTTTAGTTCTCCTTTCTTGTTTTTACTTCGTTTTTCTTTCCCTCGGTGAATCCGTCGAGTATTTCAAGGTAACCGCTCACTCTGCGTATTCTTGTAATATTTTTGCCTCCGCATACGGGACAAATATCGAAAACGCCGCTTGCTCCGCAATTACCGCAAACGTCTTTCGGAAAATTAAAACCGAGATAATGCACACCGTTTTTTACCGCGCATTCAACGTATTCACGAAGTCCTTCGTCGTTACCGATAGGTGCCTCTTTCAATTCGACGTATGTTATACAACCGCCGTTGCATATTTCGTGAAAAGGGCCTTCCGTTTGAATTTTATCAAAAGCAATCAAGCCGCTGTCCACGTTGACGTGGAAAGAGTTTGTATAAAACCCTTTTTCAAAAATACCGTGATTATCGACAAATAGTGCTTTATCGTAATCGATAAATCGCCCCGAAATCAGTTCGCCGCTGGTTGCGAGAAGCGAGAAATTAAGATTATATTCGTCGCGCAATTTGTCGCAATATTCTCGCATATGTTTTACGAACGAAATCGCCGTTTTGTAAGCGCGTTTATCAGTATAAAACCTTTTCCCCGTCAAAACTTCTATTGCCTCCGATAAGCCTATAAAGCCGATTGAAAGCGTTCCGTTTTTGAATACTTCGGCACAATCGTCAAATTCTCTCAGCCACAAATTATGCTTTGTATTGATAGGAAAATCAGATAATTTACGACTACAAACTTTATAATAGCGGTCAAGCAAAATTTCTTTTGTGATAGCCGCTATGCGATTCCATTTCTCGATAAAAATCTCGATTTTCCTTTCATCGGCGGCATCGGAATATTCTTTTTCCGCTTCCAAAGCAAGGCGAGGCAGATTTATCGATATGTTAGCAATGTTTCCTCGACCGATAGAAGAATTATCTCCGAATCTGTTTGCGACAACGCGAGTTCTGCAACCCATAATTCCTATATTTTCGGGTTTTACGTCCTTATTCGGCGCACTGTCGCAAAGGAGATACGTCGGGATCATTTTCTTTGCCGTGCATAGCAACGATTTTTTATATAAATCAAAATTTTGGTCGATTTCGTGGCGATTTACTCCGCCATAAACTTTGAATACGATATTCGGTTTATAAACGAGGTCGCCGCTTTTTTCAAATTCGTCAAGTAAAATAAAGCATATTTTTCTTGCGGCTTCCGTTTTTGCAAGTCCGATATTTAACGTAACGTAATAACTCGTTTGCCCCATACGGGTATGCGTTCCGTTACACCATTCGATAAAGTCTGCGGTGCAGGAACGAATAAGTTCTTCGTTTTGAAAAACGTCAACGCCTATCCGCTCAAAAATTCCCGCGGTGTCGTTATCGTAGTTGGCAAGGGCCATTCCGCCGGACTGTTCGTTGCCCATATCGGAGAAAAGACATTTAAGATAATCGTAATATGCCGTGATTTTGCGTGAAACCGCATATGCTTTGAACTTTTCATAAGGAAAATCGGCAAGGATATTAAAAGTCAAGCAGTTATACGTCAAACCGTAGGCGTCGAGGTCGTGAATATGAATATAGCCGTTTTCGTGTAAACTTTTCCATTCCGGATTAAGTCCGTTTAATATGCGGTTTTTAATCTCTTTTTCTCCGATGTTATATACCTCGCCAACGTAACTGTATCTGTTTGCGGCATTTTCGTTACATTTTTGCATGATTCACCCTCATAAACGTTTGATTTGTAGAGCCGACGAAAGGCGTGACAGACGACTTTAACTTTTCTACAAAAGGACCTGTCTTTACGTAATTCACATTTTGCAAAATCTCGTCAGGGACTTCGTTTAATTCGTGTCCCGTATATAGCGCAATATCAAAATCGGGCAATTTTTTCACAATCTCTGATACCGCGTCTTTCTGCATTAACGGTTCGCCTCCGGAAAGAGTAATTTTTTTGTTTATGACTTTTTCTCTTAAAAGTTTAACTAGTTCGTCTGTTTCGTAAGGTGTTCCTTTCGTTATATCCCAAGACGATGGATTCTGACAACCTTTGCAGCGAATATCGCATCCTTGAAAGAAAATCACGGTGCGAACTCCGGGACCGTCAACCAAACTTCTATTAAAACGAATAGAATTTATATAAACCTTCATTTCAAATCCCCTAAGTAATTATATCATTTTTTACAGATTATTTCAAGTGTTCAAAATTAAGCAATATAGTACTCGAAAATTTTTCTTTTTGCATCGTATTCGGCACATCTGCTTTTTCGCAACTTATACTCGGCATTTCTCGTGTTTTTCTTTTGCCGCTTTGCAATATTAAGTTCGTCCGGTTCGATTCTTGCCGAAAATCCTTCGATTTGATTTTGTTCACGTCTGCTTTTACAATGCAGGTATGGATCGGCATCGTTTTCGGCTTTTAGAACCATAAACGATTCAAAATCGATTTCTTTTACGTAGCCGATAGCGTTCGGGTGGTCATGCTTGACGCGTCCGAACATACGCGCCCGTTTAGCGGCATCTTTGCGACTTTCTGCAACGACCGCAAATCTTATCCAAACGCAACTCGTTCTGCCGACGTGTCCGCATTTTGCCTCAACTTCAAAGTATTTTTGTTTTACGCTTTCAGAATAGCTCATTTTTGCGCTCCTTTGTTTTTCTGCCTTAAGTATAACTCTTTGTTTATTTGCCGTGAAGGACACGTTTTGTCTGGTTAATTATTTTTATTTGAAAGGCAACTTACGATAATTAAGCCGAGTCCGCCGAGAAATAAACCCCCAAAGAACCATCCGAATGCGCTACGGCCTTTGTTATGCGCAATGATTGGGCATGCGATTGTACTGACTACCGTTACGATTAAACCTATTGTAGTTACTGCGTCCATTTTATTTTTTCTCCTTTACGCTGTTTAATATGTCGTTGAACTCTTCCTCTGTTTTTGCACGCGTCAATAAATTCAAATAGTGTTTTAGTTTGCCGAGTTTCATTTCTTCGATATCAGCAACTCTATTCAAAAGCCGAATTAAGCGAAGTTTTTCGTTAAACTCTTTTAATGCCTTGTAATATCCGTCCGAATTTTCTTTGAATTGTTTTTCAATTTCTGCGTATTCTCTGACGGTGATTGTTTTCATATCGTAATGACTTTCAAAATAATACCGTTTTATTTCGTTCGACAACTCCTTATATCCTAGTTCGATACACTCATCTATTGAAAGTTCTTTTATCGACGTGATTTTGTCGTCCGCACTCAAATCTTTCATTGCGTTTTGCCTGGCAGATTCTTCGGAATCCGCCTTGATTACCCATTCAAACGAACCGTCGCCGGTTCCCGATACCAAGTAGTACATGTTCTGCCTCCGTTTTGTTTTGTGCCTTTATTTTATCGCAAAGCATAAAAAAAGAACAGGACAGGTTTTGTCCTATTCTCATCGCTTGAATTATTTCAAAAATTATGTTATAATAATAGCGTTCTTTAATAGTTGCCTTCGGAGCACTGCGAAAGCTAAGCAAAGGAGGTATACGTTATGGAACAAAAACGTAAAGACCTTGGCTTAGTTGCCGGGGCAAACTTAAAACGTCTTATCAAGGAATCGAAGTATCGTACTCAGGAAGAATTCGCTTTTGAATTCTGCACCGATGTCAGAACCGTCGGAAGATGGATCAACAGGGGTATTAAAAACTTGGATACGATACAGCAAATTGCCGATTTCTTCGGTGTTGACGCTTTATCCATCCTCTCCTAACCGAGAGGATGGCTTTTTATTTCAGATAAATGTATTTTTTATCAAATTCTTCCTTAGTAATCAACTCTTGCTGACCGTTCCAAACCAGTGTAATACGTTGCCCGTCATAAGTTTTACCTGAAAAATACACGAAATTGTACATGCAAGTTAAATTACAATAAAACCATCTTGCCGCAATAATAACGCCTAAAAATATTATTTCAAATATCGTTGCAATCACTGATTTGGAAGAATTTTGGAATGTCCATATAGAGATAATATTGCAAACAATTGCTATATAGCATAATATTCTGGAAATCTTATATCGTCTCTTTTCTTTATTCGTGGATACCATCAAATTGTCATTATTTAATGTGAAAACTTCCGTTGAGTGCAATGCTAATTCTATGTCAGGTATGGTTAATTGAAGTTTACACACATATCCTAATTGCCAACAAGTTGCAAACACCATGATGTTTTCAAACAAGGTAAAAGTGGAATATATTCCAAGCGATGCCGAAGTTAAAATCGTACTAATCAAGCCTATCGCTATAACACATACTAAAAAAGATACGGATTTGGTTTTATCTTTGTAAAAATCTTTTTCGTTTCCAAACCAACGATAATTCTTTGAAGATTTTAGCAAAAAATCCTTAATGACTCTTTGTTTGTTGACTGGCTCACCGCCAATATTTTTTGTTTGCTGCTCTTGATTGTTTGATTTTTGAAGGGTATCGGTTATATTGGCTACTTGCTCGGTAAGTTTATCAATTTTTAGAGATTGTTCGTCAAGTTTATCGAATACGTTGTCAGCCATCAGATTTGCTCCTTATCCTTTTCGTCCACAATCCATTTTTCAATGTTAGTATCGCCGCTTATCATTCCGCCGACTTTTCTTCCCACGGCTTTCGTGAGAATACGATTTTCAACAATGGCAGGCTTTAATTCAAGCAATAAATCTATCGTTTTGTTGAGTTTTTCTTCCATAGAAGAGAGTTTTATATCCTTTAACACACTGATTTGACGTTGCAATTCCGAGTTTTGGTCTTCTAAGGATAATTTATCTATTTCAGCCTGCGAAAGCAGATTTCGATAGTTTTCAATATCGCTTTCCTTCAATTTACCTGATTCAACCGAAGATCGCAATTCTTCTTTTAATTTTTGCATTTCCTTTTTCAAAGAAGTATTTTCCTTTTCCATTATACCAAAAGCGGCAACAACAGAATCAGTGTCAAAATCTACAGCGGCGAAGTTTTGGTAAACAAAAAACGCATTTACAAGGCTATGCAAAACCCGAAGATAATTAGCGACCGTTTCAATTTGCACGTTTTTCTCGTTTTTATGTTTATGAGCATTTATTTTCAAGGTATAATCGCACAATTTGCCGTATGTATAGTCGTCAAGTTTCAATGTTTCCGTTAAAAATGACTTAAACTCATTATAACGCAAAATGTCGCCACACGTCATTCGTGTGGTTAATTCTATATTTGCAGTTTCAGCAATTGTTTTCAGCAATTCTTCCGTTAAGTCGAGATATGAATCGTAAAATGAATTGCTGGCGGCTTTGATATTTTTTTCAACGGTTTTTGCTCTGTTAAAAACTCGTTCGTTTATCGATTTTAGCGATTCAAACATTCAGATTACCTCCGTATCGGTTTTCAATAACTTTATACAATGCGGTATAATCCACTCTCGGAACGAAAGGATAAGAGTTGTCTTTTTTGTATTTTACTATACTTCCGACAGCTTTGTTCAAAGATGAAAAACCAACCCATGTGTTTATCCTATCTAAAAACAACTCATTGCAGTATCGCGTTTCTGCGCGCGATAATTTTTTTATTTCGTAAACATACTTATCGTCGGGGTGATAATTCGGAACAACGGCACTATTTTGAGGTAGTACATATATGGCATCGTTTGGGTAAAATAACCTTTCGTTATTTAATTTCGTTAAATAAGATAAAGCTGGCATACTGTAATAATCCTTATACATTTGCCTGAATTTATAAAACGGTGTAATTTCAACAATCATTCGTTTTGCAGAGATTGGAAACATCATAAAATTTTCGGTGAAATTGGATTGACGGAACATCAGATCGGCAATGACAGTTTTCATATTTTCATCCGTTTCTTTATTAAATAAATCTATGAGAAAAGATGATTTCTTGCTGTTATGTATCGTTATTCCGTTCCAACCGACTTCATTTTCAGATGTCATTCCGATATCAGTAATAACAAATTCGTCTCTGATAAAATCAGCATCCCAAAATGCAACGTATCCCGTAGCAATCACTTGCGCCCATCTATGAGCCGGATATGTTTTGTTTGGATGTTGGAGAATAGAAGCAGGCGTTCCGTCTGTATCTAAAATAACGTTTAATGTGCGCATCCAATACTGCCAAGGGGTTTCTCCTTCAATAACTTTTTCATTGAATGGAGCCGTCATTGACTTTATGCCGTTTTCATATTCTTGTTGAAATGCGCCGTTAGCTTTGCAAAAGTTCTTCCAATACAATTTTTTGTTATCGTAAAACTTACGCTCAATTTGTAGAAATTGTTCGTTACCAAGACTTCGTATTACAGATATTAGTAAAAACTTTTTTATTTGTTGGAGTTCTTTCCTATTCAATTCGACGGTAGACTCACATAGGTTTAATTTATTGGCAAATAAACTTGCGAATTGTGATTCTATTTTTTCGTTTAAGTTCTTTTCCGTTTCATCATCATAAAATCCAACCTGCGAAAACGCTTTATCGATTTTTACATTTTCACGATATTCGCCTGTTTTAATATTGTACAAACATATTTTATCCGCAAACTTGCGCAAAGTTTGTTTTGGCACAAAGTGAGAATTTACCATTTTCAGAGTCCCTTAGCCATAAAATAACACTTAGATTATAGCATATTTTATTTGTTTTTTCAACCGTTTGTATGGTTGACTGTATTGTTCAATAGAAATAGCTCGTCAGAAACGGGCTATTTCTATATTGAAGTATTTAATTGTAATTAAAAACTGCTAAACGTTTCGATTTATAACTTATCCATAAATCGCCATATAACGTTGGCGCATTTTGATGAAGTATTCATAAACCGTCGCTTGCGCGCGAGATAAGACTCTGCCTATTTCGGGATAACTTAAGCCGTTTTGGCGACATTCCAAAGCAATACGCATATTTTCGGTCAAATTCAGGCTTGAAACGATTTTTTCGTATAAAGTATAGTCTTGTGAAACTTCTTCTTTTATTTCATATGACGGTTCACTTGCGGGCGTTAAAGCCTCAAGGCTTACCATGCGGAAGTAATCACTCGTTTTTCGGTTTATCAACTTCATCATTTTACGAATACAGGCAATCTCGATAGTAATCGGCTTGCCTTTTTTGCTGTAACCTATAATATCGCTTAAACGCTTTCCGTAATGTTCGCAAAGATACAACGCGCCTTCTTGCACTAAATCGTAAGAGTCGCTGAGCATATAACCTAATTCGTTCTTGTGCTTAATATCGCCATATAGGTCGGCATACATTTTCTGCGCACGGCTTCCTAAGTAGCCTATTTGAAACCGTAATTCCATAAATGCGATAAGTTCCACCATTTCAAGCACATTGTTTTGTGAGATTTCCTCTTTCATGACGCTGAAATCTAATATTTTTCTTTTCATTTGGGTTTACCTCCGATTCATTTTCGCCTTTCGGCAAAAACGGGGTAGCACAGGGAAAAGATAGTAGTTTTTTATTTTGTTTTCGGTTACACGGAAGTCAACGAAAAAGCACAAAAATTGTTGCGTTGATGTAAAAAGAGGTTACGCGTCAATTTGCCACATAACCTCATCAATGAGCCAAACTCAATATAAAATCTAAGTCTTAACATATAAAAGTTTTCAGCGACAATTTTCTGCCGTTGACTTCCGCTTTTCACTGTGCTACAACGTAAACCCGAAAGGCGATTAAATCGGGCGGAACAACAAATCAAAGGCACAGAAAAAGGCGGTAGAATCAACGTTCTATCGCCTTAATTCATGCATTATTCTTTCTTTTTATAGTAACCGTGATATCCGCGCGGTTGCGTGAGATAGGTGGTTTTGGGTTCAATCTTTTTAGTTTCAACGATCAAACCCGCAACTCCTTTTATGCAAACAAAAAGGAACCGCGGGTTAGAACGCGATTCCCATTGGCGGAGGCTGAGGGATTCGAACCCCCGTGGCGTTGCCGCCAAACGGTTTTCAAGACCGCCTCGTTATGACCGCTTCGATAAGCCTCCGAATATTTATATCGCAGTAATCACATTGTTCGCAACTACTTAACTCGATTATTGTAACAAAAAAACATCGCTGTGTCAAGCGTTACCGCCGATTAAGCGTTTTTTTTGTCTCAGCTAAAAAATGTAATAAAAAACACGATACGTATCAAAGTTTGATTTACAGCCGCACGCTTTACATAAAAAGTAATGTTCAACATGCGGCTGTAATCACACACGGATATATCTACTTAATCACACATTCTGTAAGTAAAAACTCATACCTGCACCATACATTATTCTTGTTTTATCGGCGATTACCCTCTCAGGTCAAGATATTCGTCGTAAGTAATATCTTTGTCGAAAGTCTTTGTGCCGTTAATTTCTATAATACGATTTGCAACGGTTTCCATAATTTCCTGGTCGTGAGACACAAACAACATTCCACCCTTAAAATTAGTCATGCCCTTATTTAAGGCGGTGATAGACTCCAGATCCAGATGGTTTGTCGGCTCATCTAAAATAAGGAAGTTGCCGCCCTGCAACATCATTCTTGCGAGCATACATCTGACCTTTTCGCCGCCGGAAAGCACTGCGGCTTTTTTAAGAGCTTCCTCTTTAGAAAACAACATTCTACCCAGCCAACCCCTGAGATATTCCTCGTAATGGTCCTTCGAAAATTGGTCGAGCCATTGCACAAGCGTCAAATCCACACCGTCAAAAAAATTGTCGTAATTCTGCGGCAAATATGTGGGTATAATAGTCTGCCCCCATTTAACTTTTCCGCTGTCGGGCGTTTCGAGCCCCATAATGCAATCGAAAAGCATGGAAACGTTTTGACCGTTACTGCACACAAACCCCACTTTGTCGTCTCTTTTGAGTCTAAAAGACACATTCTCAAAGAAACCTTTTTTTGTTAGCCCTTCGACTTCGAGAATCTCGTTACCTATTTCCCTTTCGAACTTAAACTCTATAAACGGATAACGGCGGCTCGACGGCTGAATATCTTCGAGCTTAAGCTTTTCGAGTTCTTTTTTGCGGCTGGTCGCCTGTCTGGACTTGCTCGCATTTGCGGCGAACCTTGCAATAAACTCTTGAAGTTCTTTTGCTCTCGCTTCGATTTTTTTGTTTTGTTCCTTACTCTGCTTAAGCAAAAGTTGCGAAGATTCATACCAAAAGTCGTAGTTACCTACGAATATTCTGATCTTTTTAAAGTCGACGTCGCAAATGTGCGTACATACCCTGTTTAGGAAATGGCGGTTATGGGACACAATGATAATTATACTGTCCTCCATTGCCATAATATAATCTTCGAGCCACCTTACGCTTAAAACGTCAAGGTTGTTGGTAGGTTCATCCAAAATAAGAATGTCGGGTTTTCCGAACAGACTCTGCGCAAGCAAAACTTTTACCTTAATTTTGGGATCGACGTCAGCCATAAGCGAATAGAACAAATCGCTGTCTATTTTTAGCTGATTGAGAAGCGTTTCTGCGTCCGATTCGGCTTCGTAGCCGCCCATTTCGGCAAACTCGCCCTCGAGCTCCGCTGCTCTTACGCCGTCCTCATCAGAAAAATCTTCTTTAGAATACAAAGCCTCACGTTCGGCTTTTATTTCCATAAGCTTTTTATGGCCCCACATAACTGTTTCGAGCACCGTGTAATCGTCGTAGGCATTCTGATTTTGCATAAGAATGCTCATACGTTCGTTTTTATCAACGACGACCTCCCCTTTATTCGGTTCCAATTCCCCGGACAAAATTTTTAAAAAAGTGGATTTGCCCGCTCCGTTAGCGCCTATAATACCGTAGCAATTCCCCTTGGTAAACTTTAAATTAACGTGATCGAACAACACCCTGCTGCCGAACTGAAGACTGACGTCGTTTACTGCAATCATCTTTTTACTCCAAAACAAAAAATATGGCGGAACCAATCGATTCCGCCGTTTTAATACTACTGTTACTCTGCCTTAAAAGGTAACAAAGCCATATATCTTGCGCGTTTGATAGCCGTAGTAAGAGCTCTCTGATGCATTGCGCAAACGCCGGAAGTGCGGCGAGGAATGATCTTACCTTTCTCGGTAATATAACGACGAAGCTTCGAAACGTCCTTATAGTCGATGTCCGCAGCCTTGTCTACACAAAACTGGCAAACCTTCTTTTTAGGAGCTCGCTTTGCCTTTTTCATTTTATCGTCGCCATCAACGACTTTATTCATTTTCTTTTCCATAATTTACTCCTTTAAAACGGCAACTCGGAATCTTCTACCGGCTCGAGTTCCATACCCGAGGACTTTGTGCCGGAACTGCGAACGGATGTTGCCTGTCCGTCCGAACTCTTAGGCGAGAGAAACTCTACGTCGTCAGCGACAATCTCGGTTGCAGTTCTCTTTACGCCGTCTTTTTCGTACGTGCGAGTCTGTATCGAACCTGAAACGGCTACCTTGCTACCCTTGGTAAGATACTTACCGCAATTGTCCGCAAGTCCTCTCCAAGTAACGATATTTATAAAATCCGCCTCTCTTTCGCCGTTGCTGTTAGCATAGTTACGATTAACCGCTATGCTAAACCTACAAAACGCCACGCCGTTAGCGGTAGACGAATGTTCGGGTTCTCTGGTGAGATTGCCTACCAACACACACTTATTCATATTAAAGTCTCCTCTGCAGTTATACTAATCTTTTGCAACTATCATGAATCTCAATACTTCGTCCTTAGCTATACGCATCTGACGTTCGATTTCGAGCGGAAGATCAGCGTTAGCCGTAAACTCGGTAAGTACATAATAGCCTTCGCTCTTGAAATTGATGGGATAAGCGAGTTTCTTTACGCCCCACTTGGTAGTGGTAACTTCGCCGCCTGCATTAGTAACGATAGCTTCGTACTTAGCTATCTGCGCTTCCTTTGCCGCCTCGTCAAGATTGTTAGCCAGAATATACAGAACTTCGTATTTTTTCATATATTCTACACCTCCTTTTGGTCTTGTGATCCCTCATAAAATTGAGGAATAAGGATTGCTATACAACTATAGCTATACGAGTATAACACATTATTGCTTATTTAGCAAGCGTTTTTGCGTGATTAAGTTTATTTTTTGCTGCAAGAAATGTCACCGCAGAATGCGCCGCAACGTTTCCTTCGCCGACCGCCTTCGCTATCTGATAAGGAGCGCCTACGCAGTCCCCTGCCGCAAAACAGCCTTTAAGCGAGGTTTCCTGACTGCGATCGGTAACTACGTGTCCGTCTTCCGACACGACGCCTTTAATCAAATCGGACGCCGCCATACAATTTTTAAGCACAAACACACCGTCTACCGGGATAACGTCGCCGTTTCCGTTTCGAATCGAATTCACTTTTACGTCCCCGCATATCTCGACCGGCGGCAAATCGCCTTTGTACAGTCTGCATACGTACGTTTTTTCGGCAAGCGAACTTAAAAACTCTACTTCGTGTTCGAATTTTTCGCTCTCGGCAACGATTGCCAACGTCTTACCTTTATACAAAAAACCGTCGCACGTTGCGCAATAGCTTACGCCTTTGCCTAAAAATTCGGCTTCACCGTTAATATGTTTTATACTTTCGGTTCCTCCTGCATATATTACGGCGCATGCCTCGATTATTTCGTCACCGCTAAGTAGCATAAATTTTCCGTCGATAAAAAAAACATTGTTGATTCGTTTGCAAGTAACCGAAATTCCGCAATCGTTTAACTGTTTTTTTAACATACCGACAAATTCTTTACCGCTTACCGAACCTACGCCCGGATAATTTGCGATTCGTTCGGATTTCAAAATTTTTTCTGATAACTCGTCCGAACCGAACAGCACAAAATTCTTACTCAAATTCTTTAATGTCAACGCCGCCGAAATGCCTGCCGGACCGGCGCCGATTATTGCTACGTCATACATTACAATTACCCCCTCGTCACTTTTCCGTTTTCCACCATAAATTTGGCATAGTTACCGATTGCCTTAGTCAAATTGTCGTCAATACGCGTACACGTTATAATGGTTTGATAATCTTTTATTTTATTCAGAAGGCGTATTTGTCGATCTAAGTCCAGTTCGCTCAGCACGTCGTCAAGCAGCAAGACCGGATATTCTTCTTTCTCTCCTGCAATAAGATCTATTTCCGCCAATTTAACGGCAAGCGCAGCCGTGCGCTGCTGTCCTTGCGAACCGAATGCTCTTATATCCGTATTCCCGACGCAAAAGGCTATATCGTCTTTGTGCGGTCCGCTTCTGGTGTATCCCATAAGTTTATCTTTTTCTCGATCTTTAAGCAAATGCTCCTTAAACGACAAGGCGATTTCCTCAACGGTTTCTCCGCTTTCCGATTCGTAACCTAATTTTAGCGACTCTCCTCCGTCAGTCAGATAAGAATGATTGTGCGCCGCTTTTTCTCCGAGTCTTTGCACAAATCCTCGTCTCGTCTTAATTATTTTACTGCCTAGGCCCACTAGTTGCATATCCCACACATCCAGCACGTCATCGGTTGCTCCGTTTTTAAGCAGCTTGTTTCGCTGAGAAAGCGTTTTGTTATAGCTCGACAATAAGTAAAAATATGCTTTTGACATCTGACATAACGATATGTCCATAAAACGTCGCCTATCGCTCGGTCCGTCTTTTACTATTTTCATTTCGTCCGGCGAAAAAAATACTGTGGTCACCACGCCCATCAATTCGCCGATACGGGTTATGGGCAATCCGTTTACAGCCACTCTTTTGTTCGCAGACTTGTCCAGAGTCATCTCTACTCTGTCCGCAGAAAATCGCTTCTTTACAAAAACTTTTACATACGCCCTGTCGCTGTCGAAGTTAATCAGTTCTCTGTCTCTCGGAGTTCTAGCGCTTCTTCCGACCGAACATAAATAAATCGCTTCCATCAGATTAGTCTTGCCTTGTGCGTTTTTCCCCACCAAAAAATTTGTCTTGTTCTCGAAAGACACTTTTTCTTTGATATAGTTTCTGTAATTTTGCACAAAAACTTCGGATACAAACATCTATTTTCTCTCCGTCAAATCCACGCACACGCTAAGAGCATAATCGTCGACAGTCTCGGTTTTACACTCGCCGCCCTCTCCGCACTTAAACTTTGCCTCTATTTTGGTCCATTCTTTAATAAAAAACTCATCCCTGTCAACGGCCGACAGATATTCACAATACTTTATTTTGCTCAACACTCGCTTTGCCACACGCTCATCGCTGCCGACGTATTTTTGAATATCGATACCTATCGGATAGTCGCTGATTGCCACCGCAACGTAATCATAGCTGTGCGAGAGCGAAAACCGAATTCCGCTCGCAATCCATTTGCCGCCCTCAAAACTGAAATCAACGACAGGAACGTCGAAACCTTGCCGTGCGAGTGCATATTCAAGCAGTTTCCAAACGCAATACTTCTGTTTTTTATGCAATTCGTTCTTGCATTTTTCTATCGCATCCTTTCTTTTTTCGCAAAAAACAGGCTGATTGCTATCCCACAACCTCGCAACATACACTTTTGCCGTCGGCAAAAATTCTTCAATGAAAATCGGCTGAAAGCGTGACATAAAAACGGAAGTACCCTCCACTGAAAGGATACTCCCATTGTAATGCATTTATGAAATTTTGTCAACTTAATATGGCGCCGTCGTTATCGTCCCCAAAACCGTCTGCATACATAAGCAGGCTTAAAAGTCAATCTTCCAATTTCATGCGCCTTATCTCGTCCAAGACCTTCTTCGTCGTAACTTCTCTTAACCCTACGTCGGCACATATCTGCGCCGCATCGCCGCCCGGCTTTAATGCTACCAACTTCTCGCACGAGATGTTTTCTATATCTTCGATATAATCTTCGTCGCTTATGGCAGCAAAAAAAAGATTATATGCGCTGCATCCCAACGCCTGCGCCAACATTGTTACTTTATTCTCGAATTCGTCGCACTTCTGCGCATAAAAGTCCATCACGTATTGCATTTTCGACGTATCTTCCAATAATTTGTCTTTGCCGAAAATCAACGCCTCCGTCACTTTTTCGTCTCCGTCGAACATTAACAGAAAATACATGGGGAATCTTGCCTTTGGCGTCGTAAACTCGCAAAGCAAATCGTATGCGTTTTTCAACAATTCTTCTTTTTCCATAGTACTCCCGTCGTTAAATCGATATTTTACTATAGTATAGCCCATATAAAAATTTACGTCAACGATTTTTGCCTTGTTTTATTGTTTTGCTATTTAAACCGTCTGCGGTTTTGCCTTTAATCGACGTATTATTTAAGTGGTTTAATTATATCAAAATTTAACCGAAAACATTTTGCCGTTTGACGATATTTCAGGTATCGTCTTAAACCGCTCACTCAAAGCCTTTAAACGTAAAAACGCTTTCCCCTTTCTCGACGTTAGGTAAAAGCGTTTTGTACTCAACGAATCATCGGCTAAATCGAACTTTAGCTGCGTTCGCTCTTTTCTCGGCGTCTATACGCAACTACTCTCTCCCCACCGACAAACGGTTGCTTAAGCTGAGGGTTTTGTTTTTCCACGTCTTCCGGTGACAATCCTATCGCTTTGGAAACGTCCCATATGGTTTCGTTTTTTCCAATAACATGCACCGAAAACGCACATGACGGACTTTGTATCGGGTCCCCCTCAGCAATAGAGGACAAGTATGTTGCGGAACATTTTTTGCTTACGAACACGTTTACGGATACGGTAGCTCTGGCGTCTATGTCGCTGCCTCTGCGAATTTTGCAAGATACGCTTTCCGCCTCGGCTGTGGCAGTCACTTCGTCGCCTTCGGTTACGTCCGCACGTTTTGTGAGCGAAAAAGGAATTTCGATATTTACCGAACTTTCCGAAGAAGTTTCGTTGCTAAAATAAACGGCTGTAAGTCTTACCATTCCTTCTATTACCGCTTTGCCGTCAAGCGCATACCCGCCGGTAACGATTACTTCGAATCCGGGCGTGGAAATAATGTTGTCCGCAAGCGGCATTCCTGCGCTTAAAGAAACTGTTCCCTCCACTTCGTCGCTGAAAACAAAACAATTCTTAAGTACCGAATATTCGGTAGTTTCCTCTCCTTTAATCAATTCGTTACTAAGGGAAAAGGCGTCTACTACGGGCGAAAAACTGTTGGACTGCGAAACGAATCCGCAAATCGCCACGTCCACGTCATAGCCTTCCGCATCTGAGCTGACCTCCGTATTTTCCACAAAAACGTTGCAGCATGCCATAAAGTCCTCTTTGCTGCCGTTAGCCTCGATTTCTACCGAAAAAGGAGTAACGACAGATAGTCTTTCGGCATCAGTCATATAGTCCGTAATCACATCTCCGCTTACCGTAACCATGCCGTCGCCGGCAACGCAAGAGGAAATAACGGCACGATTTTCGGCGTACCTTACGTCCGGTGGCATTTTTACGTTAACCTTAGCGCCTGCCGTAAAATGGCAAACGCAAGTAGTAAAATCGTAATCCTTTCGATGCGTATACAATCCGTCTCCGCCATACGAAAGATATTTGATACGCTTCGCAGTAAAGGCAAGCAAAAATATTTCCACAACGGACGAAAGCTTCATTTCGGCTTCCGCTAAACTGGTAATATCGGTATCGATAACCTTACTGAAAAGGCAAACGTTCCCGCCGCTTATTCCGTCATCGTTTATTTTGTCGGCAAAAGACGCCGTGTACTCGAGGTAACAAAGCGAATTATCTGCACTAAGATAAGTAATGCGAAAATCGACCTTTCCTTTTATTCTCGCTTCACCCGAAAACACTTCGGTTGCGGATACTGTAGAAACTGCGGAAATACCGAGAACCTTATTTATCTCTTCGCCATGCGGCGGTACTAACTTTGCCTCCACTACGAGCTGCGTAGAGCTCTTTTGTAATCCGTCAAGTGCGGCAACCTCATAAACGGGTTCGAATGCCATAGGTAATCCTCCAAATAAATAGTTTGTAACGCTATATTATATCGTGAGGCGTCGCATAATATGACACAATTATTTTTTCTCTGACAAAATCACGTTGCCGCATATAATATCGCTGTACGAACACGACAATCGAGTCACGTTTTTTTCGCCGCTTACCTTTAAAGTAAACAAAGACGGCAAAATATCTTCTATTTCGCCGCAGTATTTTATAATCCTTTTTCTTCCCTTGTTTATTCGAATCAGCAACATTTTGCCTTTCAACGCAGATATCGAATCTTTTACTTCTACTATGCCAACGGGTTTCTTCATAAAAATCCTCCGCATAGATTATTCCCGTTAAATAAATATTTTAACCTATCCGCATTGCGTATATCGCCCTTGCCATCTTTATTCTTTTTATATAATCTCTTGTCTCCTTATACGCTATGCGATTTCCCCATTCTCTGATTTTACCTTCACCCGCATTATAAGCTGCAAACACTTTATCGCCCTCAAAAGACTTACTTAGATAAGAAATATAGTAAACGCCTAACATAATATTATAGTCGGGAGAAACAAGCATACTTTCGTTATATTCGACGTTAAGCTCCTGCGCAAGCCAAGCCGCCGTAGCCGGCATTATCTGCATAAGCCCCAGCGCCCCGGCGCTGCTTTTCGCATCTGCGTCAAACTTGCTTTCGGTATGAATGACAGCAAATATGACCGAACGCTCCACGTCGAACATTTTGCCGTATTTTGTCACAGAATCGCTATATCGTATCGGAAAAACCATTACAATCAACGAAATCGAGGCTATCAAAAAGCAACACAAGACGATTAAATTGTTTTTAAACGTAGCTATGCCACCACTCCTCTACCGCCGCTCTGATTTTTGTCAAGTCTCCGTCGTTTACAAAAACAAAATCGGACGAAGTCAACATCTTTTGATCCGACCATTGCGCCGAAATCATACTCTGAGCCGTTTGCATAGAAATATTATCCCGTAAAACAAGTCTGTTTATACGCTTTAACGGCAGAGCATAAACGGAAACCACCACATCGTAATTCTTTAAGTCGAACGGTAACGGCATAACGGTAACGCTTACACCGTCGCTTTCGGCTACCAAAGCGGCAATGCGCTTTTTTATAAGCGGATGAGTAATTCCGTTAAGTTTTTCGAGCATGGTTTTGTCTGAAAAAACAAGTTCTCTCAGTTTTCGTCTGTCCACGGCTCCGTCAACGACGCATGTCGGGAATGCCTTAATCAGCTTTTTTTCCCCGGCGGTGCCGTGCGCAACCACCTCTCTCGCCACTACGTCCGCATCGATTATGTATGCGCCGAGTTCGCTCATTATGCCGCTTACGACGCTTTTACCGCTTGCAATGCCGCCTATCAGCGCTATTTTTTTGTAACTATTTGCAGTCATACCAGGTTTTTCCATATCCTATCGAAGCCGTAAGCGGAACTTTTAATTTCGCTGCGCCTTCCATTTCTTCTGTTAAAATTTTAATAACTTCGTCAGTTTCTTTTTCGTCCGCTTCCACAATGAGTTCGTCATGTATTTGAAGTATAAGTTTAGAATTAGTCTTTTCCAATCTTTTGGCAACGTTTATCATCGCTATTTTTATAATGTCGGCGGCAGTTCCCTGTAAAGGCATATTCATAGCAACCCTTTCGCCGAACTGCCTTTGCATGTATATTGACGAATTTAGTTGCGGAATATATCTTCTTCGTCCGAAAATTGTGCATGCGTATCCGCTTTCTTTTGCAAAAGCTATCGATTTCTCGAGGTATTCCTTTACAGCCGGGAACGTCTCAAAGTATTTTGTTATAAACTCTCTTGCCTGTGACGGTTTGATGCCTAAATCTTTTGCCAATCCGTAATCGCTTATACCGTATATTATTCCGAAGTTTACTATCTTCGCCGTTCTTCGCATAGCCGGAGTAACGTCCTCTATGTTTACTCCAAACACTTGCGCCGCAGTTGCCGAATGAATATCGTAACCGTTGATATAAGCGTCAACCATGTTTTTGTCTTCGGACAGATGCGCCATAACCCTAAGCTCTATTTGCGAATAATCGGCGCTTACAAAGGTTTTCCTCTCTCTTGCTACGAAAATTTTTCGCAACTTTCTCCCCTCGTCGTCCCTAACCGGTATATTTTGAAGGTTCGGTTCTACGCTGGATAACCTTCCCGTCGTGGTAAGCATTTGCTTAAATTCGGTATGAACAACTCCGTCCTTGCTCAAAAGCGGCTTCATTCCGTCGAGATAAACGCTTTTTAACTTGGAAATTGCTCTATACTTAAGCACAAGAGCTACTATTTCGTATTCATTCCGCAACGGCTCCAAAATTTCCGCTCCCGTAGAACGACTTTTTGACTTTTGCGGATAGGGCACGCCTAAATCCGTAAATAATACTTCGGCAAGCTGCTTAGGCGAATTAATATTAAAAGTCTTACCTGCTATGGCGTAAATCTGTTCGGTAAGTTCCGCAGTTTCTACACCGTATCCTGCCGATAACTCGTCAAGCTTCTTTATGTCAACCTTTACACCCTCTCGTTCCATGTCCGAAAGAACGGCAACTAAAGGAAGTTCGACGTCGTAATATAACTTTTCCATACCAAGACTTTTGAGTTTTTCGCTTTGTATATTGTATATTCGTTTCAAGCAAGCAGCCGTATTGCCGCTTAAATCGTAATCTTTAATAAGAGCCTTGGTCGATGAGTAATCCATGCTCATATCTATAAGATATTGCGCTAACGCAACGTCGAAAAAATGACGTAACGTTACGTTGTATTTGCGTAATCTATACATTAGCGACTTTCCGTCGGCAACAATTTTTAACGTGTTTTCGTCTTCGCACAGCTCTTTTATTCGCTCTATTACAACAGCTTCCGCTTCGCCGTCGCTCAGTAAATCCCGTCTTATTTTATATATTTTACTCCCTGCGCAAACCTCGTCATCGCTCCAGTCAAATCCAATCACATCCGTTTCGTCATCGTTTTCGACAACCTCTTTTTCTAAGTCTTCAAGCTCTGCAGTACCGTTAGACCTGAATAAATCTGCTTTTGCCGAAAGCGTCTTAAAATCCAGCAAAACGAACATATCTTTGACGTTTTGAGCGAACGGGAAAATAAACGGGCAATCCTTTACTTGCGGCAGATCAGGCACGTGCGTACATATCGTAGCTAAGCGGCGAGAGTCGTAACAACTTTGTTTCCCGTCAATAAGTTTTCTTTTCAGGCTGCCGGATATTTCGTCTATATGTGCATAAATCTCGTCTACGTTACCGTATTTTTCGATAAGCATCACAGCGCTTTTATCGCCTACGCCGGGCACTCCTCGTATGTTATCCGAGGTGTCTCCGGCGAGAGCTTTATATTCTATAACGCCGGACGGCGTAAGTCCCATAGCCGACTTGAGCGTTTCTTCTGTCATCTCGTCAAGTTCGGAAATCCCCTTTTTTGTAAACAAAACCGTGGTGTCGTCATCTATCAGCTGAAAACTGTCTCTATCTCCCGTAACGACGTAAGTAGGCATTTCCGCCGCTTTCGCCATTGTGCCGATAATATCGTCGGCTTCGTAACCTTCCTTTTCTATAACCGCAATTTTCATTGCACGAAGTAAATCTTTCAACACGGGAACTTGCACCGCAAGATCCTCGGGCATAGGTTTTCTCGTGGCTTTATAATAATCGAATTCCTTATGTCTGAACGTAGGCGCTCGCAAATCAAAAGCAACAGCCATATGCGTAGGGTTGTATTCTCTTAGCTTTAACAACATCTTTACAAAACCGTAAATAGCCTGAGTAGGCTTGCCGTTTTTGCCGGTAAGCGGCGGTAAAGCGTAAAATGCCCTATTTATAAGGCTGTTACCGTCAATTATAATAAAATTTCCCATACTCGCTCCTTTTTCGGCGGTTTCGCCGTGCCAACGCATATAGTGTAGCATATTTGCAAAATTTTATCAATTACTTTATTCATAGCCGTGCAAAATACTTGTCAAAATGCAAAATTTATGTTATATTATTACCGCTATGCCGCCGTGGTGGAATTGGCAGACGCGCCGGACTCAAAATCCGGTGGTAGTGATACCGTGTCGGTTCGACTCCGACCGGCGGCACCAAAAAAAGAACGCAAGTTATTTATTGCGTTCTTTTTCTTTTGTCCGTTTTCCGCAAATTCTTTTTGATTTTATCTGCCTCTTCCACCACCCTCGTGGCGGAATACTCGCTTTCGCTCGTGGCGTTCGCTCTCTTCGTTCGCTCGGCTAAGTGGCTACGCACTCGGACTCAAAATCCGGTGGTAGTGATACCGTGTCGGTTCGACTCCGACCGGCGGC
>OIEN01000175.1_pt1 | contig 47267 bp, 35 predicted proteins | sample 1581741 | NCBI WGS metagenome assembly OIEN01 (sample SAMN01760944, study PRJEB22395) | human gut metagenome | reverse complement strand
ACTTATACGTGGTATATCCGTCCTCCGTACATGTCGGTTCTTTAGTATCCGCAACGGCGCAGTTATGTCCGAGCATGGGTAAAGTTACTTCGTACTTATCTAAGCAATAAGTACACTCATATTCTTCTTTGCCGTCGGATATACACGTAGGTTCGGTCTTTAAAGATAGTACATAGTTATGATCGACTTTACCTAATTCCTTGTATGTATTGTAATCGCAGCGACTACACGTATCGTATGCTTCGTAGCCGACTTCTAAACATGTCGGAACTTTGCCCTCGTGATGTACTATTTCATGTCCGAGTTTGTCTCGCTTTTCGGTATACCCGTATTCGCAACGGCTGCATTTATACGTAGTATGTCCGTCCGCTGTACACGTAGGCTCTTTGGTATCTGTAACAATACAGTTATGTCCGAGCATATTTTGCTTTTCGGTATATCCGTATTCGCATCGGCTGCACTTATACGTGGCATATCCGTCCGCTGTACACGTAGGCTCTTTAGTATCCGTAACAGTACAGTCATGTCCGAGCATGGGTAAGGCTACTTCGTACTTATCTAAGCAATAAATACACTCATATTCTTCTTTTCCGTCGGATATGCACGTAGGTTCGGTCTTTGCGGATAACATATAGTTATGCTCTACTTTACCTAATTCTTTATAAGTACTGTAATCACAACGGCTACATGTATCGTATGCTTCGTAACCGGTTTCTAAACATGTCGGAGTCTTGCCCTCGTGATGTACTATTTCATGTCCAAGTTTGTCTCGCTTTTCGGTATATCCGTATTCGCATCGGCTGCACTTATACGTGGTATGTCCGTCCGCTGTACACGTAGGTTCTTTAGTATCTGTAACAGTACAATCATGTCCGAGCATATTTTGCTTTTCGGTATATCCGTATTCGCAACGGCTGCATTTATACGTGGTATATCCGTCCTCCGTACACGTAGGCTCTTTAGTATCCGCAACGGCGCAGTCATGTCCGAGCATGGGTAAGGTTACTTCGTACTTATCTAAGCAATAAGTACACTTATATTCTTCTTTTCCGTCGGATATGCACGTAGGTTCGGTCTTTGCGGATAACATATAGTTATGCTCTACTTTGCCTAATTCTTTATATGTACTGTAATCACAACGGCTACATGTATCGTATTCTTCGTAGCCGACTTCTAAACATGTCGGAGTCTTGCCATTATGGTGTACTATTTCATGACCGAGCTTACCTAACGTATCCGTATATCCGTATTCGCAACGACTGCACTTATACGTGGTATATCCGTCCTCCGTACATGTCGGTTCTTTAGTATCCGCAACGGCGCAGTTATGTCCGAGCATGGGTAAAGTTACTTCGTACTTATCTAAGCAATAAGTACACTCATATTCTTCTTTGCCGTCGGATATACACGTAGGTTCGGTCTTTAAAGATAGTACATAGTTATGATCGACTTTACCTAATTCCTTGTATGTATTGTAATCGCAGCGACTACACGTATCGTATGCTTCGTAGCCGACTTCTAAACATGTCGGAACTTTGCCCTCGTGATGTACTATTTCATGTCCGAGTTTGTCTCGCTTTTCGGTATACCCGTATTCGCAACGGCTGCATTTATACGTAGTATGTCCGTCCGCTGTACACGTAGGCTCTTTGGTATCTGTAACAATACAGTTATGTCCGAGCATATTTTGCTTTTCGGTATATCCGTATTCGCATCGGCTGCACTTATACGTGGCATATCCGTCCGCTGTACACGTAGGCTCTTTAGTATCCGTAACAGTACAGTCATGTCCGAGCATGGGTAAGGCTACTTCGTACTTATCTAAGCAATAAATACACTCATATTCTTCTTTTCCGTCGGATATGCACGTAGGTTCGGTCTTTGCGGATAACATATAGTTATGCTCTACTTTACCTAATTCTTTATAAGTACTGTAATCACAACGGCTACATGTATCGTATGCTTCGTAACCGGTTTCTAAACATGTCGGAGTCTTGCCCTCGTGATGTACTATTTCATGTCCAAGTTTGTCTCGCTTTTCGGTATATCCGTATTCGCATCGGCTGCACTTATACGTGGTATGTCCGTCCGCTGTACACGTAGGTTCTTTAGTATCTGTAACAGTACAATCATGTCCGAGCATATTTTGCTTTTCGGTATATCCGTATTCGCAACGGCTGCATTTATACGTGGTATATCCGTCCTCCGTACACGTAGGCTCTTTAGTATCCGCAACGGCGCAGTCATGTCCGAGCATGGGTAAGGTTACTTCGTACTTATCTAAGCAATAAGTACACTTATATTCTTCTTTTCCGTCGGATATGCACGTAGGTTCGGTCTTTGCGGATAACATATAGTTATGCTCTACTTTGCCTAATTCTTTATATGTACTGTAATCACAACGGCTACATGTATCGTATTCTTCGTAGCCGACTTCTAAACATGTCGGAGTCTTGCCATTATGGTGTACTATTTCATGACCGAGCTTACCTAACGTATCCGTATATCCGTATTCGCAACGACTGCACTTATACGTGGTATATCCGTCCTCCGTACATGTCGGTTCTTTAGTATCCGCAACAGTACAGTCATGTCCGAGTGCCGAAATTTCTTTTTCTTCATAAAAATTGCAGTTATCGCAAACACGCCTTAACAACCCGTTCTGTTCGCAGCTTGCTTCGACCACTACAACCTCTGTCATTTTTTCGTGAGCACATGGCTCTGCGGCGCCCTCAACGACATAGCGTAACACCCTGTCAAGGGCGGCAAGATTTGCGGACTCGTACTCATAATCATAACTTTCGGTTCCGTCTGTTCGTACAACTCCGCCACCGACCACAAAAGCCGACGGATCGGTATTAAAAGAACCGCTTTTTACCGAAACGCCACTAACAGCACTTTTATTTTTACCGTCCGCAGCGTACTTTCCGCTTATAACAGAAAACTCACTTCCGCCGCTAATCGCCTTTGCCGTATACGCCGAATACGTCAAAACCTGAGACTCGGATATTTCGCCACTTCCTTCCGAACATACGCCGTATGCCTTGGATTTTTTTGCACACTCGCTTTGCGCAACTATTATGTTTATGCCGCTAAGACGCAAAATCGACGATACGTTACCGAAAATTCCATACATTTCGGAAACGTAACCGTCGATAGACTGAGTCAAAACAAATGATGTATTTTTTACTGATATTGTTGCCGAGTCAGCGTAAATTCCATAGAACGAAGTGTCCGGCGCATTTACATAGCCGTGATATTCTACCGAACAATTAGTTATTTCTACGGTACTGCCAGATGCCGCTCGAACGCCGTAATTGCCGCCGTTTGACGAAGTCTTCTCCATCTTTATGCCGTCAAGCGAAACATTTGCGCCGTCATTTACGTCAAAAAGCGTTTTAGTCCCCTTTACGGTTGCGCCCGACGATGATTTTATCGTCACTTCTCCGCCTTTAATATTAAAAACGGCAGCAACGTCGTCAGCACTCTTAGCCTTTACGGAACCGTCGAGGCAAATAGTAATGTTCTTGTCAATAACAAAAATAGGTTGCGATACGTTTATGTTGTTTGTAAGTCGAACGGTATCTCCGTTCTCAGCCGAATTAATGGCAGCGACGAAAGTCTCATAACTGTCTGTTTCGGTCAAAGCAATCGTCGGCGTAGCGTGAACTGTTATCGTCAACGTTGTAAGCAAAGCACAAAAAATCACAACACACTTGTAAAAATTTGCTTTCATAACGCCCTCTTTGGTATATTCAATATTTTACCACTTCAGGCGTACTTATGTCAAAACAAATTCACACAAATGCCGAAAACTTTTCATTTTTTACACTTCTTAAAAGGGATTTTTCTTCATTATCGATTATTTCGGATATTATCGTCGCAGCCAATCGCTGTCCGGTTTGAGACAGGTGAATACCGTCGGCACAGTAATAGTCAAAGCAATCGTTAAGCATTAGAAGCTTCGTTCGCAAATCGATTAAACCTACTTCCATTTCGTACGCAGTCTTTACGACTTCGATATTAAACATCTCTTGCTTGCGCGAAATATTGGTAACGTCACCGTCCAAAAATTTTAAAACCGCATTACCGTCCGCTATTTTACTAATTACGCTGTCAAAGTATCGCTGAGAATTAACGGGCAAAAGAGTAACCAAAAATACTTTTTCGCTGACTTTCTTTAATTTTGCGGTTAGATTGTGCAGTATTTCGGAGTATGCGCAAAGCCCGGTTTTTGAAGAATGCGGATAATCCGGCGAAAGCGCAACTTGCCGCCAATCGTAATCCACGTCGTTCCCGCCTATCCAGATTACCGAATAGACTTTATCGCCAGGCTTAATGGCCTCGATATATCGCTCTACAAATTTACGCTCGCTCAGCTTAACTATGGTTTGCCCGAATGCGGATATGTTTTCCACCTCGTCAAATAACAATTTCTCTCCGAGTATATCCACCGCACACGGCTTTGCCGGCAACGGACGACCACTGTCTGTAACTATGCCTTTTGCACAAGAATCGCCAAAAACAACAAGCTTTTTCATTTCTACCTCCTTTACGCTATCATTGTACAACGGACACTCGCAATAATCAACCTACTTATTTAAAATAGGGTTCTACACCTTATTGGGCGCAGTAGAGAGCAGGTAAATGGCACTCTACTGCCGGTAGAGTGCCGAAATTCGTTGCGTTTTTCCGTATACGATGTATATTTTTCGACATAATTTGCTTGATTCTATACCAATGCTTATGTTAGAATTGAACTATGGAAGATCTTAAAAAAGTTATTGCAGACAATATAATATTCTACCGAAAAGAGAAGGGGTACACGCAACTCGAACTTGCCGAAAAGCTTAATTACTCAGACAAGGCAGTCAGCAAGTGGGAACGAGCCGAATCATTACCGGACGTTATTACGCTTAACGAGATTGCCTCTATGCTCGACGTTACTCTAAACGACTTGGTTTCCGTAAAAAAGAAGGTGCGCATACGAAAACCTCTCACCGTTTGCTTTTCGGTAGGTCTGGTATGGCTCGTCGCCACGGTAGTTTTTGTTTTGATAAATATCCTTACAAAATCATCGGAAAGGTCGTGGTTGGTTTTTTTGTATGCAATACCGGCGTCCTCGATTTTACTTATCGTTTTCACCTCTATCTGGCATTATCACTTGGGTTTATTTGTTTCCGAGAGCGTTCTAATATGGTCGCTCGCCGCAGCGATTTTTTTATCTCTTTCCTCCTATGCCGGCATGTTTTATATTTTCTTTTTACCGATTCCTCTGCAAGCTTTAGCTGCGCTGTGGTACATAAGAGGAATACGTAAAAGAGGCAAATGACGCTTTCGTTACCCGCTTAAACAAAATTATGATTTATAATAATATATTTAGGCCTTGCGCTTTGATGTGAACCCAAAAGTTTGGAAAGAGAATTAAATTTTTGGAGTTACACTTCACTTGTAGCAAAAGCCTTTTCTTTTTACATATAAATATAATAACTGTCCGAGCTTATGCTTCTTAATTTTTGATTTTGCCTTAGCCCCCCCCCATCGTTGCGAGCAGTACCACCCTAATTAAATTATATTATTCGCTTACTTTGTAACATTTACATCGGTTTATCAAAACTTTTTTACGATTTTTACTGTTCAAAAATCTTGCAAGACTAACTGTTCTATATTTATTCTCTGTTCTTTTCATTTCTTGTGTTTCGGCGGCAATAACGTAAATTATTATTATCTGATTTTTGATGTATATAAGATTGTGCAATTTTACTTAGCTTACTGCGATCGTATGAATCCACAATATTATGAAATTATAACTATAAGGCACGACGCCATAGTAATGAAATCATACTTTTCATTTTGCGCACTCATTTTCTTGACTAATTTAGGCGTTTATTATATAATAATGGTATAAATTTTTAGCGAGGTATATTACATGGCTTTGAAAGGTTTAGGAAAAGGCTTGGGTGCCCTTCTCGCAGATATCGAATCTGACGAAATAACGGACTCTATGCCGGCTTCGGAAATTTCTATCGACCTTATTGACCGCAACGAAAATCAACCGCGTAAAATTTTTGATGAAGTCGCAATGACTGAACTAGTCAACAGCATTCGCATTCACGGCATTATCACTCCCCTGATTTTGGTTAAACGCGGCGAGCGCTATATGATCATTGCAGGTGAACGTCGCTGGCGCGCGGCCAAACGTGCAGGATTACGAACTGTTCCCGCAATAATCAGAGATTATACCGAAGCTCAGATTAAAGAGATTTCTCTTATTGAAAACATTCAAAGAGAGGACCTCAACCCTATCGAAACGGCTACTGCCATAAAACAACTTATGGACGAGTGCCATTACACGCAGGAAGAAGTTGCAGAACGCATCGGCAAAAGTAGAACAGTCGTTACCAACACCGTCGGTCTGTTGACTTTGGCTCCAAAAGTTATAGATCTTATAACACAAGGAAGGCTTTCGGCTGGACATGCAAAGATTTTGATTTCTCTAGATGACCAAGACGCTCAGCTTGCTCTTGCATTAAAGGCTGCCGACGGAAAAATGAGCGTTCGAAAGTTCGAAGAACTCGTTAAAGCATACCGCAACCCCAAGAACAAAGAAAAGCAGATGCAAAGTTTAGAGCTAAAAGACCTTGTAGAACACATGCAACGAACTTTTGCGACAAAAGTTTCCGTTCTTGGCAACGACAAGCGCGGTAGAATTTATATCGACTATTACAATAGGGACGATCTCGACAGAATAGCTGATATTTTGGAACTTGTTGATTCGCAAACTAAAAAATAATAACCCTCTTACTCTCCTTTTAAGCGGCACGTCGATTACGGCGTGCCGCTTTTTTAGTTATGCAGTTTTTATAAAGAAGAACTATTCCCGGCATATTCTGTAGCATAACTTATAAGAAAACAAAATGCTTCATGTGAAACTTTTTTAGGCAATTGCCGTGTGCTTAATTAAAAACTACTGTCTATGTAACAAAACGTGTAATATTTGCTCCAAGGTCTTTTTCACAAAAGGCTTTTTATTTTATCTTCTAATGCCGCCCGTGTACTGTTTTATTCGTTATTTTTTTATCTCTCAAACTTAAAAGCAGGCAAAGACCGCCGATAATTTTTGCAATAGCTACCATCATGGAGATTGCTAATAAACTCTTTTTTACAATACTCGCCTGCTCTAATCTAAGCATTTCGAAAAGGCGACTCAGAAGCATTTTCACGTGAATCCGGGCAAACTTGCGTAAAGTCCAAAGACACTCGGCGGTAAAATGCAAATCAATCAAATTGTATGCAATCTTAGCATTACAAAGTCGATATATCGAAACAAATCGTTTCACGTGAAGCAACACTGCAACGTGTGCAACTAACATAGTCAATTAGTCGACACATGCAACCAAAACAACTATTCGTCTTCTTTCTTTGCATAATCAAATAAATTGAAAAAACAGTAACAGACGCATAAATATCATTAAAAACTAAAAGTGAATCACAGTTATTTTTTGGCAGCCCCGGCTAGACAATTTCTATAAAAAATTATTGTATAAATCGTAAAGAACTAAAACGAAATAAATCGTTAAATTATTGTAGACTTAAACTTAAATCGCTTCATTAGAGTCAATAATAGCTTGGATACGTTTTTTCTAGTTCTATTTACCCGGTGGGATATCGCAAAATTAAAAATCAGAAAGTCCCTGAATTGGTATTTTAACTCCAGATAGATAGTATAGATTTGCGACTACACTCAAATCTCGCCTGCCGTCCTCCCCCACCACAAAAAAAATATGACTGCGTAAATCAAAATGCTTCGAAAGCCAAAACACTATTTTGTGTTTCGGACAATATTACTTCTTACTACTTACCATTGGGACTGTCTTAAAATTCAGCTAACTTAGCCAACTGACTTTAACGCAGAGTTCTGTTTTCTTAAATGCCTCCGATAATCTTACACATACAACATACCAACAAGGACTCAATCACCGCTATTTGAGCTCAGTAAAAGCCTAATAAAATTACACACTTATAAAAAAGCACATTTATAATGTGAAAATTGTATTTTGGTATATTTTTAAACATATTTATAATTCCTCTATATTTTATGTACTATTTTGCAAACAAATTGTTTCACATGAAACATAAATAAACAAAAATCATGTTGTTTTTCTATGAAAAAAGCCGAAATAAAATTTAAAAAACTATCCGCTTTTGTGGAAAACTTAGTGGATAAGTAGATAAGTTTCTTTGCATTAAACACCAAAATCGCAAATGAACACATAAAAAACAAACTGCACTAAAATATTTCAAACGCACAAGTTATAACGCTAAAATCAGCAAAGCGCACGACTACTGCAATTTTGCGCATGTAAAACGCCATACCGCACTACAGTAAAAATTTGGCGGTTTCTATATGCCAAGTATGCGTTCCAAGTAGTCTTATTGAAGTAGCAAATTGACAAGATGTAAAATCGCAAATCGCTGCGCAAAAACATAAACGAGTGTGCTTCTTGTAGCGCAATGTTCAATGCTCCCCCTTAATGAGAATACAGAATTACTGATAGTTATAGAACCAAGCGCAATATAGACGTTAAAATCAATTATAAAAGCTCCCTTTCGATTTGGCTGCAACCAATAGCCCGCCACATTGTCACGATTTTATATTTGCCATTCATTATAGCATACATTTTAGAACGCAGCGTCTCACACGCAAAGGGACATCCCGAAGCAAAAATCACATAACGAATATTTGGCTGCGTATATACGGCGAAAGTTCGCTTATACACCCCCTCACTTAAGCGCTTTACTTAAAAACACTTAAAACAGAAGCATTTGCATTTTGGCATTAAATATAAGAATTGCGAGATATTTTTGTAGCAAATTGACAATAAATAATGCAGCACGAGATCAGTTTTTCAAATACGTTACATCCCCCCCCCCTCCTAAACAAAATGCATCAAATACAATCCCCACATCATCCACAGCGCAACAATAGTCAAAATTACTTTGCAATTACAAACCCCATTAGTTAATTGCGTCAATATCATATTTTAAATTAACAGACCGCATATATTGTTTATTCCTCCAATAAACATTGAACTGTATTAATAATATAATAAAATTCTTAATTTCCCTACTCTATTGATTTCAAAAAATCGAACAAGCGGCTAACTGAGCATAGATTAAATCGCAATGTTTGAGCGATATAGTTAAATACGCAAAAAAACAATAAATTTATAAACTAATAACAGCTGCGTTATATTTTGTAAACTATCATAATTAAATAACGCTATCATTTTTTACATTATATAAATAGAAAATTCAAAGCATGGCTATAATATTACCCGGCAAGTAAATCGAAATAAAAGAAAATTTTTTCGTTCGCAAGAAGGTATAATCCGGTATATAAGTTAGTAAACAAATCAAAAAAGTCGACATTTGCCCCGAAATATTGAGCTTCTCAAACAGAATTTATAGGAAAAATTTTAACAAAATGGCGAGTAAAAATCGTTCGATTTTGAGAATAGTTATAAATTCATATAATAATATTTTACATTAAAGGAGCAAAAATTATAGAATTTATTCGTCCATGCACAATCTTTGGTATTACGTTCAAAACAATACAATTTAAAAAAACAAACAATGCAAAAATAGAAAAAATAGTATGGCGTTAGCTGAATAACTGCGAACATAGTATCAAGTACAGAGCAAAATTATAAGAAAAACTAACCAATCCGGTTCAAACGTCACCCAACGCATTACAAAAAAAAGAAAACGACAAATAAACAATGGTAACGCAAAGTAAACAGATTAATAATATTAACTGCGTAGCCCTAACTGCGCAAAAATTTTAGCAACAATATAATGAATTTAATTTTCGCGCAAAGAATTATACTTATCATAATAAACATTTCGACAACGTAGTAAATATAAATGCTTAGCCAAAGATAAGCGCAGAAAACGTACATACGATGTGCGCTTGCAATATATTTATAAGCCAAATTGCAATAAAAATATAATTTACACAACGCTACACAAAAATATACAGCGCACAAACATTTTGACTAAAACATTATTCGCATCAAAATATTTAACGTTAATAAAACCATAGCGCATTGTTAAATTTTTGGCGCATTAATTATGAATATCGATTAACTAATCAGCGCAAATAATAAATGTGCAAAAAATATGTGCGCAAATAAGTACGAACATAAATAGCTTAAAGCGTTGTAGATGATTAAAAAATTAGTTCTCAGAATTATGAGCGCACAAAGCATAAAAGCGAGCGCAAACAACAATATTTATTGACACCGGTTATTAGTTATACAGCGCAAAAATATAATTTAAAATTAAATTTAGCGCACATAAAAATAAAAAGTAGTTTACTATAAACGCAAAACAAATTAATATTTAAATTGTAACGCACAAAGCTGAAATAATTTAAACTAAAATGCGCTTAAAATTATATTTAAAGTATGTCTCAATAATATAATTAATATTGTAACGCAGACAGCGCTTAAATGAAAAAATTAAAAATGTATTAGCGCTAAAAAAAGCAAACCTCAAAAATAATGAGCACTAAAAAATGTTAAAATAATTTATTAGCGCAAAATAAAAAATTTTAAGCGCTTGACTCCGTATTGTTTTATGCACCTTAAAATAAGTACAGCGCATAAATATATAAACTATTCACATTCGTGCGCAACTCAAATCGCATTTAATAATAATAAGCGCAACATGTAAAAATCTTGCGCTAATAATCTTTAATTAATAGTCAGTAGCGATATTAAGCGCAAAAGTAACGCAACTAATAACATAGCCATTACTTTGCGCAATATAACAATCGCCATAATTTGTTTAAAGCACAAAATATATAATTAGTATAGTCTTTTGCCTGGATAGGGGAGTATTAGCGCCTCATTTCTTATAAATGAATACTCAATATTTAATACGTTGTATTGTATAAATAGTGTACGCCTTGCGAAATATACCGAAGTATAGTTAAAATACGACTTTTACGCTACAAAATAATCAAACACGCCGGCGCACAATAATTATTCTAAGTTATACAATTACATATTTCAAAAAAGAACCCGACGAGCCTTTCGCATAGTTTAAGTCGAAATATGCGTCGTTATTATGTATAAGCAATTTACATCGAAGTTTTTAGAATAATCTGACGCTGCGGCATAATACCTGACTATATCTAAACCATCAATTGACATATAAAGCGTGATAAGATTAAATAATTACATACAATTGGTTACCTAGGCATACAAAATTTTACTTCTGCCAGGCGCAAAAACATTTATATATATTAAAACAACACGCAAATTGTAGTTATGTTTTCATAACCCATATAGTTTGTTTTCTTGTGATTTACAATAGTTAACATTTTTAATGTATGTGTTAATTAATTTTAGATAAACCTCTATTTATGAAGCCCTGTAACATTTCTGTCCTTATACCTGATTTACATATACACAACAATCGAGCAAAAATTTTTTCCGCTAATTCTGCATTAGCCGCTAATTCTGCATTAAAAGAATATTTGTCATTGCCTGTAGCAACCACAAAGCAGTGTTAAATAAAAATCAATTAGCAATTAGTGTCAAACCCGAACTTAATGTAAGATATATTAAAAAATTATCTCGCATAGTCGCTAAAGAAAATTTTTGAAATTTGCAAAAAAACACTTGATTTTTGATATTCAGTGTGCTACAATAACTTAGCTAAAGTGACGAGGTATAGCGCAGTTTGGTAGCGCGCTTGGTTCGGGACCAAGAGGCCGTGAGTTCGAATCTCGCTACCTCGACCATTTTAACACCGGGGTGTAGCGCAGTTTGGTAGCGCGCATGAATGGGGTTCATGAGGCCGGAAGTTCGATTCTTCTCACTCCGACCAAAAAGTTCGGATGCTTTTAATCAGAAAAGCATCCGAACTTTTTTATACACTCAAAGCCTTAAAGTTCAACGTCTAAAATACCAAAGGTTTTGATAGCGCCTATTACACAAAATAGCTAATATCATAAAACTCCTTTTATTGGGGACGCAGTAGCACCCTCATTCAGCCGAAAACGGGTGCGGACATTTTTAAGATCGGAACCGGAACCGGCAAAGATCTTCCCCTGATTCCTATACGCCGACTACGGAAGCCGCAAAAGGCGATAAGGCCGCCACCCACGCACGCCCGGAAAAAAAACCTATCTTTCGAAAGAAGTTATCGATGGTTACGATACCATTTTCGTACCATTCCTTATTGGGTGAGGACGGCGTCTATGCCCGTTTTGCCCTTCCTTAATTTCTACAATTTAAGCGGAAAAACCATTTACACTTTCTGCACAGCGGTAAGCAGTGCCTATTTCGGGACGTCCGGCAGATATCCGCTCCAACGCAAACTGCGCATACATCGTTGAAACAAAACGTTTTTCTCATAATGACGAAAGCGGCGGAAAATCGTGAATTGCTTTCATATATCCGAATCAGCCGTCTACGCTCGCATACCCGGCACTTTGACAAATGCGGCTGCAATCTTATAAGGAAACCGACGATGGTTACAGCGTAACGGTGAAACCGAAAACGTCGATAGCATAATTATTCCTACGTAATTCGATGGTTTGCCCGTAACGGAAATCGGTGAAAATGCCTTATCGGTAATTAGTGATGGAATCACTGAAATAATATCGACTTAAAAAATGCAAGTCGGAAACACGTTTTGATACGTATTCTTACTAAATTGTAACCGGGATTCTGTGTGAATGCGCAAACTTTTAAAAATCGTTTTATTCTCACATCCAACCGTCGGTAGTTTTCGTTTTTGGACGCAGTAACCGAAGATACGCCCAAACTATCCGTACATTTCAATTATCTCGATAATCGTTTTTCTGTCTTCATTGGCAAGCAACAACGCTAATTTTTTCAGCAAATCGATTTGCTTTTTGTTCATACTCGGTTTGTCAGGTTTAAAATTCGGCAAAACAAAAACTCCGCCTCCGCTACCGGACTTGGTGTATATCGGGTATTTAAGAGACAAGTGCATTATCTCATTTTCAATAGTGCGTTTGCACACACCAAACTCCACTGCAAAATTTTCCATTGTTTCTTGTCGTCTTCTGCAAAGCGTAAATAAAATAGATTGCCGTCTTTCGTGCGCAGTCACAAATTCCTCCCCATGCGGTTTTCAGCAAATATTAGCATGCTAAATCAAACGCCTGTCGACACTGTAAACATCATCGGCGCAAAGATACGCATATAAACTGCGCCGCCAAAGTTTATAATCGCAAAGAGATTTTACAATAGCTTTAATAATATAATACCTATCCGAAAACATCATACGTTGCCATTGTTAAAGCCGAACAAAACGCCGGACATGACAGATAGGGGTAAGAAATAGGGGCTTATACGCAAAACCTATTGTTTAATTTTACGACTGCCATTGCCGTCTTCCGTTATAGCGTCGACTTTAAAGCATTTAAGACTCATCGAGACACCGTGTAACGTAATTTGTACACTTCCCTCTTTCCCCTGCGCACGAAAACAGCTTTGCGGTCAAAAATGCGGCTTAAAGGCGGCATTTGCGCAAATCGATCTCTTTATCAAACAGGCACAAACCGGTCCGTAATTGCGCTATTGCGCCGTCACTGCGCCAATCAAAGCACGGCAGTCACTCGTCTACATGCATGAATATATCAAATAAGCCAAAAAAAACCAAATATAAACTTGCCCAACTGCTAACGTTGACGACACGGTATTAAATATAACGTCCTGTGGGCGGAACCCATTTATAATTTTGTTCTCGATGCAGTAAGTATAACGTCGGATTGCGGTTTATTTTTCGCTGTCTAAAAGCTGTTTAATTTTGACGGTATTTTCACAAAAGGTCGCTCTACCGTAAATATTAAAGAAAATCGAACCGCCTCTTGCCTTTTTAAAAATTTTTCACTGTATTTTTTTGTGAAAAATTCATTTTATCGCAAAAGCAGTTTTGTGAAAATACTGTTTATTCTCGCTTAAATGTCCGCATTTCAATGAAAAAGCAAATATTTAATGTGAAAAAGGACGCATTGAAAATATGGGTAAATCCTAGTGACATTCACATAGTTATATTATTTGTGAAAAACAGCAAAGTTCAAAAATATGCGCACGTATTGTAAATTTGGCGACATATTCTCCGTTTTGTCACATTTCAAAATTAACTTTTTAATGCGATATTTCATTTTCAAAGTCGCTAAAAATGCTTACATAGCGACAAATTTTGACGATGCCGGTTGCAAAGGTGTAAAAATAAGATCATCTTTGTGATAAGTTGCAACGCTTCAGCTATTGACATATTTGCAAAAAGAATATATACTGATAACGGCTTTAAGTAAAGCCTACACGGTGAGCGCCATACGACTAAGACGGTTACGGGCAAGACGAAACAGTCTAATACTAATAAGGGGCTAAGGGGCAAAAAGATATGGAGAAAAGCAAAAACAAGTATTTTACTATGCTTAAGGTTCTTGCTTTGGTTACGTTATGCTGTACCGTGGTTTTATGGATTGCGCTTTGGGTTGCGTCGGCAACGCCGGGCAGCGTAAGCGGCTCCAACACCGACAAAGTTACGGGGATTTTGGATGACAAATTCGATCTCGAAGACAAAGTCGGCAGCAAAAACGAAATTCAAAAAATAGCCCTTACCCGAAAAGATACGACAAAGAAGTTTTGCGGTGACACAGAAACGCTTTCGGTATCGATTTTGCCGACGGAATTCGCCTCGGTGCAGCTCGAATACAGTTCGTCCGACAATGACGTCGCTTCGGTAGACAATAACGGCGTCGTCACTTACAACAAGGTCGGTGAGGCAAAAATAATAGCGTCCTACACGCAAGAAATCAACGGCAAAACTATTTGCGTAAAAGGCGCTTGCAAGGTATCCTGTCAGGGCGAAAAACCAAAAGAAAACATGAATTTATCTTTTTCGTCGGGAAGTGTAAATCCGTCCGCTTACATAAAACAAGTGGGCGTAGGTAGGCGAGTGCAGATTGTATTTAACTACGGAAATACGAGAGCTACAAATTTAACCTACGTTTCATCCGATCCGCAGGTTGCGGCGGTACACGGCTCGTACTTATATTCGCTTGCTCCGGGAGAGGTCGTCGTAACGGCTAACTACGGCAGAAATCGGATAAATTGTGCGGAAATCCGCATTTTACCAGATTCGGATGCTTATATCCCCATTACATTTGCTTTTTACGATAATATCGATAGTCTAAACATGGAACACGGATACTGCTACTCGATAGGCAGCTCGATCATACGCTCCATTACGGCACAAAAGGGTGATTCCGGAGAAGAAATTACCGTTACAAAAAGCGAAAATCCGGCTATCTATGACAAACTGATTTCACTGTTTCGATTAGAATCGTCAAACAGCGGCATTTTAAGCAGAAAGGGCAATTATCTGGTAACGTCTAGTTACGGTAGCGTTACTCTGACAATAACTTCTCCGCTAAATCCGAATATCCGTGTAAAGAAACAATTTGACGTTAAGAGCTCTGTGCCTAAAAAAATCGAGATTATAGGCAATCGAGCGATTACGCCACATTCGGAGTATGTCTACACTGCAGAGTTTTCGCCTGTCGATTACAAAGAGCAAAACCGCATTACTTGGAGCGTTATAAAAGGCAAAGCAAAAATCAGCGAAACAGGAAAGTTAACGGCGTCCATGTACGGAAAAATAGTAATTAGATGTCAAAGCGCAGATTATCCCGAAGTCTATACGGACTTAGAGATTAAGTCGAGACTTTTCGTTACCGCATACGGATTCGTACGCAAGTTTATGGGGCACGGATTATTGTCTGCACTGCTGGGATTCGGCATTTTCGGCTCGGCTTTAATGCTGTTGAAACGGAAGTGGATTGCCTTTCCTCTTACCGCACTGAGTTCGTGCGTATACGCTGTCGGCAGCGAATTTATACAATACTTTACGCCTCAAAGGTATTGCTCGTTATCGGACATAGTTATAGATACGATCGGCGCAATAGGCTGCATGCTCGTAGCCGCTATTATCGTGGCTTTTATTTGTGTGGTTTGGAAAGCAGTTTCTTCGTCGAGTTTCTCGAAGTTAAAAACTCAGTTTTATCGAATTAACCTTAAGACGGTGTTCCCGCACAAAAACAAGAATAGCGAAACAAACCTAAATAATAATTAAGTTCGCATTCTTCGGATGTATTTGCTTTGATATATTTTAATTTTGTTATTCGTTTTACCTGAGGTTATAAATATTTATTTTAAATAGCCGAATTTCGAAATAACTGATATTTGTATGCGTGCCGACAAAACTCGAAATTTGCAAGCACAATTCGCAATACAAGATCTAATATAGGAGAATAATATCATGACTCAAAATAATAAATTAAGCGATACGGTAAAAGTTGACAAAGCCGCTCTTAATAAGATAGGGTGCAGCCTTTACGTCGTTACGACCAAAGTAGGAGATAAAGACAACGGGTGCATTATCAATTCGGTAATGCAAATATCAAACAACCCTTTAACTATTGCAGTAAGTCTTAATAAAACAAATCTCACTCACGAAATGGTTAAAGAGAGCGGCAAACTCAATGTTTGTTCGTTGGACGCAGATGCGCCGTTGGCCGTTTTTCAAAATTTCGGCTATCGTAGCGGTAGGTCGTGCGACAAATTTCTGACTTGCAATCCGCTGCGAACCGAAAACGGTTTGATTTATCTTCCACATTATATTAACGCCGTCTTTTCTCTAAAAGTCGTTTCTTACGTAGACTCCGGAAGTCACGGCTTATTTATTTGCCGACCGGTTGAGGCCTTTAACATATCCGACGTGCCTTCCATGATGTACGATTTGTACAAAATTTGCGTAAAACCTCAAGTTAAATCGACGCAAAAAGTCGCATACGTTTGCGAAATTTGCGGTTATGTTTACGAAGGCGATACCTTGCCGGAAGATTTCGTTTGTCCCGTTTGTAAACACGGTGCGCAAGATTTTAAAAAGCTTCTTTCTTAACCTGCTTTTCTTACAAGAAAACAGGTTAAGAACATTATAAGATTACCTCTGTAGAAATTTCCGCAAAAATCGGCGTTTCGCCGGAAATGATAACACAATACATGACAGCGAATAAACTGCCTAAGCTTGAAACGTTTGCGATTCTTTGCAAGGAACCGGACCTTTCTCCTGCATACATTCTCGAGGTAACGAAACATTGATTTCGTCAAAGTCCGTTTTTTAGATAAAGTCGCCGACGTCGCTTTATCTGTTTTACAAATACAATGCCCTGTCTTACATAAAGAGAAAAAAGACAGGGCGTTTTATTTATTAATACGGAAAACTTCGTCTATGTCGGTATCTTCCTAAAAACGTCAGCTTTGGACATTGAAAACGTGCGCAAAAAAACTACCTGCGTTTAATTTCGCAGGTAGTTTCTATATTTTTTCAATTTATTATTGCTGCAAAAACTCCTTTTGGCTCAAGATCTTAGTTCGGCTACGTTTCCCGATCAAAAATCAACTGCGTTTTAGTTTTTATTTATGAGTTTGTCTATGCCTTTTAACATAAAAGTAGCCAGCTCGAACTGCGGATCGTAAGTAAGAGCAAGGCGGAAACAATTCTGCGCCTTTTCCACTTCGTTCTTTCCGAGAAAAGCCAATCCGAGGTAATACGCCACATAATTTTTTTTCTTAAATCTCGGCGACTGCAACGCCTCCTGCGCATCTATTATAATTCCGTCATGCATTCTTTCTCTTACTTTTTCTTCTTTGATTTCGCCCGCCTGTGACGTTCTTGCCGCAATATTAAGAAGATATATTTCTTCGTCGTCCGGATATTCGTTAAGCAACCTGTCGGTGCCTTTTGCCGCATATTCGAAATTTCCTAAAGCGAGTTCTCTTTGATACTTTTCCGTTTCCCTGCTTATTCCTTTTTCGTTTTTTTGGTTTTTCCATTCGGTATACTCTATAAACCAATCTATAAGTATAGGATTGACTCCGCCAAGTACCATCTCTTTTGTGTTTACATAAACTATATCGCTATACCGACTGCTAAGCGCTTTTTCAAAAATATTTTCTTTAAGCACTATCGCCTTCATGTTCATAAATGGATCTTCTTCGTACGGTGCGCCGAGATTTACAACGAAAGGAAAATGGACGTACCACATGGCGATCAGCTCGTCGGCAGCGGTAGGCAGGCTGATTATTTTGTATATAAGTGTATATAACGGTAATTTTTCGGGAGCAAGCGCATCGTCTCCGATAAGCATACCTTTTTCCACGCACTTTTTCCACAAATTTCCGCCGGCGTCAAACTTTATTTTTCCGTTTATCATAACGCCGCCGCCGGTAACAAAATCTCCGTCATTAAGCCCGTCAATGTATTCTTTTTTCTGTTCATACTCGGGATGTTCTTTTTTATCTATCGTGTAACATGCCTTCAGCTCAAAAAGTTTCGGATCGGGATTAGTCATTTCTCCCGTTTGATACAGTAATCCGAAATTATATACCGAATAAGCCATGTCTCTTTTTTCTTTTACGCTTAAATCGCTCTTGGATATCGCAAGATATGAGAGCGAGTCGGTGTATCTTATTCCTTCGGTTGCGTTCATAAAAATCTCCTTATCTACATTTAGGCAATTATACCCTTTTTTCACCGTTTTCGCAACCAAAAAACGCCGAGTTTTTACAAGAAATGAAAAACGTAAAATTAACACCTGTCTGTTTTTCACAATTGTGGTAAAAACGGTTTACTTTTTGTAAAAATTGGGGTATACTATCCGTGATAATATAGTTATAAACCAAGGAGGAATGATTATGGCTAAAATATTGATCGTAGACGACGAAGAAAATATCCGTAACGTTCTTAGAGAATACGCAGAATTCGAAGGTCATGAAGTTTCGGAGGCCGTTGACGGCATGAACGCCGTTGCCATGGCGAGAGAAAACGACTATGACATTATTCTTATGGACGTAATGATGCCGAAATTGGACGGTTTTTCCGCAGTAAAAGAGATAAAAAAGGTTAAACAAATTCCGGTAATCATGCTTTCTGCCAGAGTAGAAGAATACGACAAGCTTTTCGGTTTCGAAATAGGCGTAGACGACTATGTTACCAAGCCGTTCTCTCCCAAAGAAGTCATGGCGAGAGTGGCTGCTATCTTGCGCAGAGGCAAGACTCAAAACGCCGGTAAACGCATAGTTTCCGACGGATTGGAAATAGACATCGCCGGTCGTAACGTAATTGTGGACGGCAAAAAGATTTCCATGACGCCGAAAGAATACGAGCTTTTGTTCTATCTCGTAAACAACGCCGGCATCGCCATCTCCAGAGAAAAACTTCTTAACGACGTTTGGGGATACGACTTCTACGGTGACGATCGTACCGTAGATACTCATATCAAGATGCTCCGAGCGTCTTTGGGCGAGTATCGTAACAAAATCGTTACGTTAAGAGGTCTCGGATACAAAATCGAGCTATGAAAAAACGCTTTTTCCCGCTTTTCTTAAAAACCTGGTTGAACTTCGCCATAATGACAACAATATTCTTGTTGTTGTTATGGTGTTTTCAATTATTCTTTTTTAACTCTTCTTATGAGAAAAAACAAGAAGATTACATCCGCAACATAAGCGACGAATTGGTAGAAAATTTTGAAGACAATCCTCATTACTACTCAAAAATCCAGTCTTTCGCAAAATCCAACAATTACGATATTTATATCTTTCGTATAGACGAAGGAGAAATAAAAGGCGATTCTTCCGGCGGATACTACTTTGACGAAAACCTCGACGTTATCGTGTGCAAACCCGACTCGAAAACCATTGTTTATAAACCGGTAAAAAACGTATTGACCTGGTCCGCTCAAAGAGAAAACGAATTTATTCAAAACATAATTTACTCCGATTTCGGATCATTTTTTTTCGTCGAAAACTCCGATCTTCCTTCTACTTTTAACTTTATGGTTTACGGCAATTTGCTGATGAAAAGCAGTAGTTCCTCTTCTGTAAATCAAAACTTTTATTTTTGTCTCGTTGCCCCCATTCTTAACTCGGGTTACACGGTAAATATTCTGCAAAATCAGCTTCTTTTAGCTTCTTTGATAAGCCTTATTATCTCTATGTTTATTTCGGTTATTTTCAGCCGAGAAATAAGCAAACCGATAAATCGACTGGCTTTGACAGCTTCGACTTTGGCAAAAGGAGATTTTTCGGTAAATTTCCAAGGCGGCTCCTTTAAAGAAGTACAGATTCTTTCCGATTCTCTTAACTTTGCTAAAGACGAAATGAGTAAAACGGAACAAATGCGAAGAGACTTTATCGCTAATATCAGTCACGACCTCAGAACTCCTCTTACAATGATAAGAGCTTATGCGGAGATGATAAGAGACCTTAGCGGAAACACTCCTGTAAAAAGAACACAGCACTGTCAAATCATTATAGACGAAGCCGAACGCCTTTCTTCTCTCGTTGCGGATATACAAAACTTAAGCAAGCTCCAATCCGGTACGGAAGTATTTACTCCGACTACCTTCGACATGTCTCAGCTCTGTCGTACCGTAATCAATCGATTCGGCATTATGTCGGAAAAAAACGGATATGTATTCGAATTTTCTGCTCCTCCACTTCAAGCGTACGCCGATTATTCCAAAATAGAGCAAGTTCTTTACAACCTTATAGGCAACGCTTGTAACTATGTCGGCGAAGACAAAAAGATAATAGTCGGTTGCGAAGACGTAGGTAACGGCATAAAGGTTTCTGTTTCCGATCACGGCAAAGGTATATCGCCCGAAGACCTTTCTAACGTCTGGATAAGATTTTACAGAGCTAACGAAAAAAAGCGTAACATCGTAGGATCCGGTCTCGGCCTCAATATAGTAAAAATGATTCTTGACGGACAACATTTTGACTACGGCGTTGACAGCGTCGTCGGTAAAGGCACTACGTTTTGGTTTGTAGCCACTAAGCCTATCGACAAAACGTCCACATAATCGGGGCGGCGGCTTTGCGGCTAAAAATAAATAATTTTAAAAAGGAGAATATTTATGTCCGGTTGTATCATAACTTATTTTTCTGCGAGCGGTAATACCGCTTCCGTTGCTAAAAAATTAGCTTTTTCTATGGACGCTCCTCTATGCGAGAAAAAGCCTGCCGTTCCGTACACAAAAGCAGACTTGGATTGGCGCAACGAAAACTCCCGTTCTTCGGTAGAAATGAAAGATCCTTCTTCTCGCCCGTGCTTTGCTCCCATGACAAAAGACGTATCTAAATACTCTACAATATTCATCGGCTTTCCTATTTGGTGGTACGTTGCTCCTCACATTATAAATACTTTTTTGGAACAAATAGATTGCTCGGGAAAAACCATTATCCCTTTTGCCACCTCAGGCGGAAGCGGAATGGGAAAAACCAACGAATTTCTTAAAAACAGCTGCAAAGGGGCTTTCTTAAAAGAAGGAAAAGTTTTTCCTACAAACGTTTCTCCAGATAAATTACTCAAATGGGTAGAATCTGTACTTTATTGACAAAAAATATCCGTCGTGTTAAATAAGTAACACGACGGATATTTTTTATTTTGTTTGTGATTGTTTATCCACAGTGTGGAAATCATTGTGGAAAACTTTCTCCTTTTTGTACTTTTGTATTTTTAGTACTTTTTTTATTTCAATTTATTTATGTACTATTTTTGATCGTTTTTCGTCGGGTGGATAACCTCTTTTTTATGTTAGACTTGTCCGTGTTTTTACACATTTTTATATTCTTTTATTTAGGCTCATTTAATGCTTTTTTATCCGCTTTTTTTGCTAATCGGTACTTTTTCTACATTTCTACACCATACTACTTATACCTATACTTCTCTTAATAAAATATATATTCATTATCAAGCAAAAAACGATATTTTTCTCTCGTTGACTTTTAATGGAAAAGAGTGTATAATTTAGTGCATGGACGAACGCTTTGAATTGTATTATAATCTTTTAAAAGAATGGAACGAAAAGTTTAATCTTACGGCTATAACGGAAAAAGATAAAATAGAACTTTTGCATTTTAAAGACAGCATTTTACCTGAAGATCTTATAAAACAAAACGCAACTGTCTTAGATATAGGAAGCGGAGCGGGATTTCCTGCCATACCGCTAAAGATAGTAAGAGATGATCTGGATATAACAATGGTGGACAGTCTTAACAAAAGGGTAACGTTTTTAAACGAAGTTATTTCTAAATTGAATTTGGAAAGAGCGAAAGCCGTTCACAAAAGAGCGGAAGATCTGGATAAAAACGTTAAATACGACGTTGTAACGGCGAGAGCCGTTGCTCCGATGAGAGTGTTGTGCGAATATTGTATTCCGTTCGTAAAAAAAGGTGGGATTATGATTGCATACAAAAGCGAAGACGTCGAAGAAGAATTAAATCAGGCTCAAAAAGCAATTGACGTTTTGGGAGGAAAATTATTAAAAACAGAAACGAGAAATCTCGGAGAAATAGTGAGAAAGTTCGTAATAATAGAAAAAGTAAAAGAGTCTCCTTTATCTTATCCGAGAGGAGGAAATAAACCGAGGTTAAAACCGCTATGAGAGAAGATATAATAACGGCTGCTTCTACGCCGTACGGAGGCGCCATTGCCGTAATAAGACTGTCAGGAAGAGGAAGTAAACAATTACTACGAAAGCTTTGTAACAAAGATTTTAAGGAGCCTAGAAGAGCTTATTATACAACTGCGGATACCGGAACTATAAAAGATAAATGCGTCGTAATATTTTACGAAGAAGGAAAGTCTTATACAGGCGAAGAGAGCGGAGAGGTTTACTGTCACGGATCTGCGGTCATAGCGAGAGAAATAACTGAGTTTTTTATACGTAACGGAGCCAGAGCTGCGGAAGGCGGCGAGTTTACCATGAGAGCGTATTTAAACAAAAAGCTCGACTTAACGGAAGCCGAGGGAGTACTGGATTTAATAAATGCCGAAACGGTGGAGCAAGCAAGAGACGCCTTCGAAAAAGCCGACGGAAAACTATGTAAAAAAATAAGGGATATACAAAAAAAACTTTCGGATGTTATAGCAAAAACAGAAGTAAGTATAGATTATCCCGAAGAAGATATAGAAAGTTTTGTATTGAAAAATATAAAAAACGACGTAAACAAAATAAAGAGAGAGATAGAAGAAACGGCGGACGGATACAGTGACGGAAGAAAGATAAAAGAAGGTATAAAAGTAGTTATATTCGGTAAACCGAACGTAGGAAAGAGTTCGTTATTTAATGCTCTTATGGAAGAGGACAGAGCCATAGTAAACGAAAGAGAAGGAACGACCAGAGACGTTATTGACGGAGAATACGTTTATAAAGGAAGAAAGTTTGTTTTGTACGATACGGCAGGTATAAGAAATACCGATGACGGAATAGAAAGCGAAGGTATAAAGAGAGCATTCAAAGCAATCGACGGCGCAGACGTAAGAGTTTTTGTAAAAGAAGCCGGAGACGATGAAAAAAAGGCAGACTGTATCGTCGTTACAAACAAGTGCGATATAAAAAGAGGAGAAGGAATAAACGTTTCTGCCGTTAAAAAAGAGGGAATAAATATTTTAAAAGAAGAAATATACCGAAGGACGGACTTCGTAAAAAAAGGAATAACGGTAAATTTAAGGCAATATAGCGCTCTGATAAAAGCGAAAGAATGTCTAAAAAGAGCAATAGACTGCAATTTGACAATGGATTGCGTGGCTGCGGATTTAACCGAAGCGTATGACGAATTGGGGCGAATAACATCTGTTATAGGCAGCGACGAAATAATAGACAAGATATTTTCGTCGTTTTGCGTAGGAAAATAATAAAGGTAGTAAAATGAGCGAAAAAATAATTCAACAAAACAAAAAAGCTTATTTCGATTATTTTATAGAAGATAAATATGAGGCGGGAATATCGCTTAAAGGAAGCGAAGTTAAGTCTGTAAAAGAAGGAAAAATAAGCATAAAAGACAGTTATTGCGGTATAGATGACGGAGAAATATACTTAAAAAATTGTTTTATAACGCCTTACGAAAAGGGGAGTTTTTTTAATCCTGATGAAAAGAGGGCAAGAAAACTGCTTTTACACCGTTACGAAATAGATAAAATAATCGGAAAAATCAGGGAAAAAGGATTTACGCTCGTTCCTACCAAAGTATATTTTAAAGGTAACAAAGTCAAGGTAGAGATAGCTCTTGCAAAAGGTAAACACACTTACGACAAGAGGGCGTCCATTAAAGAAAGGGAACTTATAAAAAAAGCAGAACGACAGATAAAGGAATTGCGATGAAAAAAACATATCGTATTCAAAAATTCGGAGCATTCGGAGAAGGAATTGCCTATGATGACGGAAAAACCGTATTTGTTAAGGGCGCTATAAAAGACGAAACGGTAATAGCAAAAACGGTAGTCGAAAAGAAAAAATACAGAGTGGCGTCCACTGTAGCGGTAGTGGAAAAAAGTCCGTTGAGAGAAAAACCTCCATGCAAATATTACGGCAAATGCGGAGGATGTTCGATGCAACATATTAAGTATGATTCTCAGTTAGAGATAAAGAGAGATTTTGTAGCAGACACCATCAAGAAAATAACCGGAGTAAATGTAACCGTAGAAAAAACCGTTCCCGCCGAATCAAGCTACAGGTATAGAAACAAATTAAGTTATCCTATAAAAGATCAAAGAGTTGGCTTGTATAGAGAAAACAGTCACGAAATAATAGATATAGAAGATTGTTTGTTGCAAAAAACATGGAACGTACCGTTAATTAAAGCAATTCGAAAATATTTGAAAGAAAAAAAAGAAGACGGCGAAAAAGTTCGTCATATAGTGGCGAGAGAAAAAAACGGAAGTATTTGCATTACAGTAGTGGCACGGAAAAAAATTAATCTTATGCCACTTACGTCTTTTATCGAATTTCAAAACTATTCATTATATCTTAACGTTAACGACGGTAACGATAACGTAATACTCGGCGACGATTATTATTGTATATATTCTAAAGGAATAACTCCTTCTTTTCATCCGGCATCGTTTTATCAGGTAAACGACTTTATCGAAGAAAAAATATATTCGGCAGTGGAATCGTTTGTCATAGGTGAAACCGTTATCGATGCGTATTGCGGCGCCGGAAACCTTACTCTAAGACTTGCAGATAAAGCAAAATTCGTATACGGTATAGAAATTTGCGAACAAGCTGTAGAAACGGGAAGAGAAAAGGCATTAGAACTAAAAAAGAAAAACATCAAATTTATTTGCGGTGACTGTTCGACAGAGCTACCGAAAATCGAATATTCCGGAGACTCTACCGTGGTGTTGGATCCTCCACGTAAAGGAGTGGACGAAAAAGTAATCAGCGCCCTGCTTAAGGTTTTGCCGAAAAGAATAGTCTACGTGTCGTGTAACCCGGCGACTTTAGCAAGAGATCTAAAACCGCTGCTTGACGCTTACGAGGTAATATCGACCGTTCCTTACGATATGTTTCCGCAAACAGACCACGTCGAGACGTTGGTCGTCCTTTCCAAAAAAATTCCCGACAGTCATATCAACATTGATGTAGAATTCGGAGAGGGCGAAGGACAATTTTCGTTGAAGAAAATCAAAGAATGCGCCGAAGCCCGCAAGCCGAAAGAAAAAGTAACTTACAAGATGATACAAGAGTATATCGAAAAAACTTACGGCTTTAAAGTCCATACGGCGTATATAGCCGAAGTCAAGCGTGATTTAGGTTTGCCTATGTACGACGCCCCTAACGCAGTAGAAGAATTGAAACGCCCGCGTTCTCACCCGACGGAACAAATGACTACAGCCATAAAAGCGGCGCTAAAACATTTTGAAATCATATAAAAACATTTAAGGTCGAAGAGAAAATCTTCGGCTTTTTTGTTATATAATCAAAATATTTATTGGTAGAGTTTACGAAACTACGATTTTTTGCTTGTGCAAAACTTGCACTCTTGTGTGCAAACTCTGATTCTTATGTGCAAACTCACGGTTTTGTGTGCAAACTCGCATTTTGTCGATTATTTTTTGCCGTTTTTATTGATTTGCTATTGATTTTTTGAATAAAACCTGTTATAATATTATCAACGATAGTCAAAAGGTGGAATAAATGCAAGCCGAAACTCTTAAAAAACTTATAAATGACGTTATTACAAAAAAAGCGGAATCTCAAACTATTGAAATCAAAAGTGCCGAACATGGCTGTCCTACCCGTTTGTTTGATACACTTTCGTCGTTTTCAAACCAGGACGACGGCGGTATAATTATTTTCGGTATAGATGAAAAAGACAATTTCGCTATTAAAGGAGTTTATGACGCTCAGGATTTGCAAAAAAAGGTAACCGAACAATGCAAACAAATGGAGCCTGCAGTCAGAGCGTTGTTTACTATGTGTGAAATCGGGGAGAAGATATTTGTGTCTGCCGAAATCCCCGGAGTAGACGTTTCCGATCGCCCTGTTTTTTACAAAGGCGTGGGGAGAATTAAGGGATCGTATATTCGCGTCGGAGAATCCGACGAACCGATGAGTGAATATGAGATTTATAGCTACGAGGCTTTTCGTAAAAGGATCCGAGACGATATCAGAATTGTAGAAGGTGCTAAAATTCAACTTTTCGATGAAAAGAGAATGGCTGAATATTTGTCTCGGGTTAAAAGCGAACGAAGAAATCTTGCGGATAACGTTTCTGACGATGAAATTCTTGAATTAATGGGCGTAACGAGCGACGGAACACCGACGCTTGCGGGGCTTATGACTTTTTCTAAATATCCGCAAACGTATTTCCCTCAACTTTGTATAACTGCCGTAGCCTTACCCGGAACGGAAATGGGAGAAACGGGAACGGACGGAGAACGCTTTATCGATAATAAACGCATTACGGGAGCAATTCCCGATATGCTTGAAGAGGCAGTTGAATTCGTGAGAACAAACAGCCGGACGAAAACTATAATAGACGATAACGGCAAGAGAGTAGATAAAAACGAATACCCGATTAAAGCTGTTCGTGAAGCGATATTAAACGCGCTCGTTCATCGTGATTATAGTATCTATACAGAAAATACTCCTATTCGTATAGAAATGTATCGCGATCGTATGGAAGTGACTAATAGCGGCGGATTGTATGGTAAAATCAGTATAGACGCTTTGGGGAAAGTTCACCCGGAAACGAGAAACGCCGCTTTGGCAAATATGCTCGAACTACTGAATATTACAGAAAACAGATATTCGGGAATTCCGACAATGCGCAGAGAATTTTTGAATGCGGGCTTGCCCGCACCTAATTTTTCGGTAATACACGGCGAATTTAAAGTTGTAATGAGAAACGGATATCTGAATAATTCCGATTCCATAGATGATTCAATTCTTGATTTCTGTGAAATTCCCCGTTCGAGAGCCGAATTGATTGAATTTACGGGAAAATCCAGAAATTACGTTGTGAAGCAGTTGATTGCCCCGCTCGTTGAATGCGGTAAATTAAAATTAACCATACCGGATAAACCTAAAAGTTCAAATCAAAAATATGTAAGAGCGTAAAGTAAAATTATAGTGTAAATTATTTAAATATTTGATAAGGAGCAAAAGATGGCTATTTCTGAGGAAAAATTATTAGAATGGTCAGTACAAGAAAGTACTGATCTAAGTTCAAATGCTTATAATTTTATAAAATCACATTTATTTGAATTACCTTTTGTTATTCAACACCACAATTACTTTCAGGCGTTTTTGCAAGGTTCGTACGCTAATGCTACGAACATAAAAAGAGATTCTGATGTGGATATTGTATTACAATATAGTGAGATTTTTAGATATGATGATAGAAACCTTTCTGAAATTAGCAAAAGAGAAATGAGCGGATATTATGGCAAAGCTTCTTTGACGTTTAAAGCGTATAAAGATACAATTTATAAACAATTAAAAGAAGCATTGAAGAATCACTCTCGTGTCCAGGAAATTCAATATAAGGCTAAATCATTGAAAATAATACTGAAAAATCCAAGTATCGAAGTTGATGTAGTCCCTTGTTTTCTGTATAAAAAGTATGTATCATTTTCATTGAAAAATCCTGATAGTCCTTCTCATTATATTGAGGGAATATCGTTTGATAATACAGATAACGATTCCCGGATAGTTAATTTCCCCAAGGAACACATTAAAAACGGTGAAGAAAAAAACAGAAAAGAGCGAACTAACGGCAATTTCAAAATGACGGTTAGATACATCAAAAAAATAAAATCATTACTGGTCGACAGAGAGTACATAAAAGAAAAGCAGTTTGGCTCATATTTTATAGAAAATTTACTTTACAACGTACCAGATACTTGTTTTAAAAACTCATGTTTGGAAACATTTTCAAATGTAGTACACGTTTTGTTAACCGCAGATATCTCGAAATTTATATGTCAACATGAACAGTGGAGATTATTTGGACAGGCATCTACCCAATGGAATATCGATAGCGCCAAGGAATTTATCGCTCTGCTTGATAAAGTAAATAAAGGAAATATAAACTTATGAAAGATTATGCCATTGATTCTAATATTAGAGATAGAATACATAACACTATTTTCATAATAAGTATGGCATTAGCTGTGGTTATATCGGCATTATTTAATCTATGTACAGAATCTATGGCTAAAAACAGCTTTTGGTTTGTATTTTTAAATCTGTTTATTTTTCCTGGAATGGGTATTATAAATAAGTTTTTAAAATGGTTATTTGATAGCCACCTTTGGCATTTAAATGTATTTAAAAAAATTGTAAAAATACCTGATTTATCGGGTGTATGGGAAATAACAGCTCAAAACAATGACGGTATAGAGTATTCTGGAACTTTAAAAATAAAACAAACATTTACACAAATCTCTATATGTGGCAAATTTAAAAATTCAAGTTCATATAATACTGCTACTTTTATAACAACATTACCAGATGGAATTTCTTTAAGTTACTATTACACAAATGAACCGGATGGAACGATCCAGACAATGGGAATACATCATGGTTTTGCCATTATATCATTCAGCGAGGACTGTGAAACAATAAAAGGTTCATATTTTAATGACAATTTTCGCGGCACACAAGGACATTGGCAATTAAAGAAGTCGGCATAATATTGAAATATAAATTGTGATATTGGTTCTCATTGGATAAAAATATCAAAAAAAGAGGATCTCGATGGAACAAGACATAAGAGTCGATATAAAAGAAAATTTTATAAAAAAACTGGATGATTCCTTGCTTTCGATTTTGCTGAAGGATCATAGTTCCGGAAAAAATATCGTTTGGGCTACAGATAACTATGAAATAAAGGGTGACGGTTACGAAAGTTATTCTTCTATTACGGTAAAAGCAATTACTGGCAGACGTGGCAACGTAATTAAGCCGAGAGTAGGCAAATCAAAAAAGAACAGTTGCACCGAGTAAAAGATAAAGCCGAAGTTTTCACACCTTCATGGATTTGCAACAGACAAAATAATCTTATTGATAATGCATGGTTTGAAAAAGAAAATGTTTTTAATATTGAAAAAGAAAAATCATGGCATACGGTTACGAAAAAGATAACTTTTCCAAATGGAAAAACGTGGCAAGATTATGTAAAAGCCAATCGTATGGAAATCTCTTGCGGAGAAGCACCATATCTCTGTTCTCGCTATGACACCGTTTCCGGACTATGGATTGAATTGCAGGATCGTATAGGAGTTTTGGATCGAAAAATAAGAATTATAAATGAAAATACGGCGTCAAAAGAAGAGTGGCTTAAATGGGTAAAAGAGGCTTATAAAGCAACATATGGCTTTGAATGGCAAGGTGATAGTTTGTTAATCGCCCGAGAAAACTTATTGTTTACATTTATTGATTATTATGAGGGGAGATTTACCGAATCTCCTGATATAAATACTCTTACAGAAATGGCAAAAATCATCTCGTGGAATATCTTTCAGATGGATGGTTTGAAGTTTGTCATTCCGAACAGTTGCAAACCAATACCCCAAAGGCAATTTTCAATATTTGATATTATAGACGAAAACGAAGAAGCAACGAATTGTGTGAAGGCTGAAGAAAAAACGATAACAAATTGCATTCTGGAATATATGTAAGAGTAATGGACTGGGGAAAAAAGAAATCGGTAAGATTTATAGATTTAATGGAGGAAAAATGATATGGCGTTGTATAATACGGCGGATTATAAATTGATTTATGTGTTTTCTATTCCCGACGAAGCACATAATGGATTGGTAAAAGTCGGCGAAGCAACAATACATACAATGCTATCGCTTGATGATTTGAAACCGAATTGTCAAGCATTAAGAGATGCTGCAGATAAAGGGAGAATAAAAGATTAGTTTGAGAGCTTTGTTATTTTGTAATATTCTTAAAATAGTGGGTTTTATTATATTGAGTCGAGCGGTTTTGATAGTTTAGACAAGTCAAACATTGTTTTATTTTAAAAAAGACAATATGCGCATTCGGAAGTTAATAAAACAGATTGTCGTGTATGACGAAAAAATAGAAATTTTTTATAATTATATAAGAAAAAATCCCGACTTTTTGCCGGGATTTTTTGGTTAAGGGTTCGGATAGCTACCCCTTGGTGGAGGTGAGGAGAGTTGAACTCCTTTCCGAAATACGTCCAAAAGGCTCTTCTACATGTTTAGGTTGCTTTTAGTCTTAACGAAAATACAAAGCAGTCGAAAATTTAGACGTCGTGGTCTGTGGATCTGCTTAGGCGGCCGACCGACCGTCAAAGTAGTAGCCTGTTTGAACTGACGCTCTTAACACTGCAACAGGGAATAGCGAAAAGAGCGCACCGCCGAATAGTTAGGCAGCGAGTGCAAGCTTAGCGCTTGCGGGTTTAACGTTGTTAGCGTTTAATTTAAGTTGCGTTTTAAGGTAGCCGCACTACCACATGCTTATAACCTTTCTTGCGGTAATCCGTCGAAGCCGGTACACCCCCGAAAGCTCAATAATTATACCAAATGGCGAACGAATTGTCAATAAGATTATTGAGTTACATCGAGTGATGCCGGCGGTAATGCGGCGAAAAACATAAAATTTGTAAACTTAAGTCGATTTGTTCTTAATGATATAGGCTATAGGGATTAAAAACCTGCATAGATATACAGATTAAATAAACATATAAATCGTTGGCTTATCTACACAGAAAAAGCGCAGAAAACGCATACGATCTCGAAATTAGAGCAGCAGAATGTGTATAGGCGGTACGAATACGCCTGTATAATATGCAAAAGCCAGTTGTTTTGCCATTCCGTTATTCAAAAAGCCGTTCGCTTCTGTAAGATTGAAATACAATCGTTCGGATAAATAACATTTACCGTTACGGGAGCATACGAAAATACGAATGCAGGCTTATCTGCACAACGGAAAGCGTGGGATACGTATACGTAGGCAGCATCTCGAACGATGACATTCGCATTCGCACGGTCTTTCGCAAGAAGGACGCTCACATTCGCAATGACATTTATGCTCGCAACGTTCTTCTCTCGGACGCTGCCTTTCACATTCACGACGGCAATCGCACTCGCACGTGCGTTTACACTCGCAGGGTTTTTCACATTCGCACGGGCGTTCACATTCGCACGGTCTTTCGCAAGAAGTGCGCTCACATTCGCAGCGGCATTTACATTTACAGCAAGCTTTGCGCTTGCACGGTTTCTTGCAGTCGCACGGGCGGTCGTAATCGGCGTCATGACAATCGCAAGATCCGGGGTTTTCATAATTGCTCGGTTCTTCGAAAAGTTCGTCGTTATAAAAAAGATAGTCGTCGTGATTAAAAGTATAAGAGCGACATTTATTACAATTATTGCAGCAGTTTCTCATAAAATCCTCCGAAGTATATTCGTATTACATAGTATGAATTTTTTTTTGAAATGTTGCGATTTTTGCTTGACAAAGTAACGATAAAAAAGTATACTATATTTAGTAATGATAATTATTACTAAATAATTCCAAGGAGGACGGCGTAATGAGATACTCGAAGCAAAGAGAACAGATTTTAGCGATTTTGCGTTCGACCAAGTGTCATCCTGATGCCGAATGGATATATTTCAAAGTTAAAGAAATAATGCCGAAAATCTCCTTGGGAACAGTTTATCGCAATCTCAAAGAACTTGTAGACAGCGGAATAATCGACAGCGTGGAGACCGAGCAGAAAGTCATACGATATGATGCGGACACGTCGCCGCATGCGCACTTCATTTGCGAAAAGTGCGGAGAGGTAAAAGATATTTTTGGCGACATAAAGGTAAATTCGGCTTTTCTCGACGGCTCGAAGATACTTCGTCAAAAAGTGATTTTTTACGGAGTATGCCGAGATTGCATATACAATAGCAATCAAAAAGTTTAAAACGTATCGGAGTTTTTGCGACAATAGCGGAGACAGAAGCCGCTTTTAGTCGAAAAAATAAATAAAACAAGAGGAGAAGAAAAGAAATGAAGAAATTTGTATGTAAAGTTTGCGGATATGTTTACGAGGGGGATTCCGCTCCCGAGAGATGCCCTATTTGCCATGCGACCGCAGATAAGTTTGAAGAAATTGGCGGAGAGATGACTTGGGCGGCTGAGCACAAAGTCGGCATTGCAAAAGATTTAAGAAGAGACATAGTTGAAGATTTGAGAGCGAACTTTAACGGAGAGTGCAGCGAAGTAGGTATGTACCTTGCTATGGCAAGAGTTGCATTTAGAGAAGGATACCCCGAAGTAGGTCTTTATTACGAAAAAGCCGCTCACGAAGAGGCTGAGCATGCGGCTAAGTTCGCAGAGCTTTTGGGAGAGGTCATCACCGAGTCTACAGAGGAGAACCTTCGTCGTAGAGTAGAAGCCGAAAACGGAGCGACCTTAGGCAAAACCGATCTTGCAAAGAGAGCTAAAGAACTCGGACTTGACGCAATTCATGACACCGTGCACGAAATGGCTCGTGACGAAGCTCGCCACGGCAAAGCGTTCAAGGGACTTTTGGACAGATATTTCGGAAAATAATTTGACCGTAATTTAACCGAAAACGGTTGAAATTCAATAAAAATCAAACTAAAAAGCAGAGTTTTGGAGCGCAGTTTCCATAGGGAATTATTAAAATTAAATTTTAGAATTGCTCTTTCAAACGAAAAAGAAAGGCTCACGGAAATTCATCCGAGAGCCTTTTGTCATAAAGAAAAGATGAATATATATTGCTTGTAATCTTTATACTATCTTAATACCTTTCACAAGAATCCTAATTCTATCTTTATGAAAAAAATGATATTGTGATACCGATAAACGGAATCGAGGCTTTTGCATGGGAATACTAAAAAGGAAACTATCATCCTTTCAGATAATATTATTAGGATTTGCGGGAGTTATTTTGCTCGGCGCATTTTTACTTACCTTGCCGATTTCCTCAAAACTTCACGAATGGACATCATTTATCGACGCCCTTTTTACTTCGACGTCCGCCGTATGCGTAACGGGACTTATCGTGTTCGATACGGCAACGCACTGGACGATATTCGGGCAAATCGTTATATTATTGCTGATTCAAATCGGCGGCATGGGCGTCGTTACCATCGCTGTGTCTGTTGCCGTTATTTCGGGCAAAAAAATCGGGCTGTTCAGCCGCGAAACAATGAAAAATGCAATTTCTGCGCCAAATGTGAGCGGTATAGTCCGCCTGAACGGATTTATAATTAAGGGTATATTTTTGATTGAGCTTATCGGCGCACTTGTTATGATGCCCGTATTTTGTATTGATTACGGTGCCGAAGGAATTTGGCTGTCGATTTTCCATTCCGTGTCGGCGTTCTGCAATGCCGGATTCGATATTATGGGGACGAAAAGCGGCGAATTTACTTCTATCATGCGCTATTCGGCACAACCCGTCGTCAATATTACGATTATGTTGCTGATTATTATTGGCGGTGTCGGTTTTCTTGTATGGGAAGACGTTTGCAAACACAAGTGGCGAATAAGAAGATATCGCACGCAAAGCAAAGTGGTATTGATTGTAACCGCCGGACTTATTGTTTTACCTGCAATATACTTCTTCTTTTTTGAATTCGATGACTTGCCTACCGGAGAACGGATACTTGCGTCTTTGTTTCAATCGGTAACGCCGAGAACGGCAGGATTTAATACGGTAAATCTTACGGCGATCAGCGAAACGGGGTTATATCTGATGATTATACTTATGCTGATAGGCGGTTCCCCCGGCTCTACCGCAGGCGGCATGAAAACGACAACGATAGCGGTTTTATTTTCTTCCGCATTTTCCGTATTCAGGAAAAAAGACAATGCGGAACTTATGAAGCGGCGCATCGACGATGAAACGGTTAAGTCGGCTTCGGCGATATTTATAATGTATATAACCCTGTTCTTATTAGGCGGAATGGCTATAAGTGCGATTGAAAATTTACCTGTTACGTCATGCCTTTACGAAACCGCTTCCGCCGTCGGCACGGTAGGTCTTACGCTCGGAATTACCCCGACGCTCGGAATTGCGTCCAAATTGATTTTAATTTTATCTATGTTTTTCGGACGTGTCGGCGGATTGACGTTAATATATGCCGCTTTCGGCGCAAATAAAAAGCAAGCGGCAAAATTGCCGACGGATACGATTGCTGTCGGTTAAGGAGGTTTTTATATATGAAAACAAAATCTGTTTTATTGATAGGTCTCGGACGTTTCGGGGAATACATCGCAATGAAATTGCACGAATTAGGACACGAAATCATGGCGGTAGACGAAAACGAAAAAAGAATAAACGACGCTATGCCTTATGTCACTAACGGACAAATCGGCGACAGTACAAACGAAGCGTTGTTGAAATCGCTCGGCGTAAAAAACTACGACGTTTGCATTGTAACTATCGGCGGCGACTTTCAAAGTTCTCTCGAAACGACCTGCCTATTAAAAGAATTGGGCGCACAAAAAGTCGTGTCTCGTGCGGAACAGGACGTTCAGGCAAAATTTCTTTTGCGTAACGGTGCGGACGAGATTATTTATCCCGAGAAACAACTTGCCACATGGGCTGCAATCCGTTACAGTTCCGACCACATTCTCGATTACATAGAACTCGACGATTCCTGTTCGATATTTGAAGTTTCCGTTCCGTCGGCATGGGTGGGAAAATCCGTTGCAGAAATCGATATTCGCAGAAAATACAACGTAAATATAATTGCCACAAAGAAAAAAGGGGAAATCAATGCGGTTGTTACCGCCGACACCATTCTTTCCGGTGACGAAACGCTTTTAGTTCTCGGCGAACAAAAAGCAATGCGGAAATGCTTTGATATCTAACCGATGTAAAATAAGGCGCAATTGTAATCTTTGACGGAGAAAATCGGGAATTGACCGATGTCTTAAACGATTACAAAAGTTGTTTCAAGTAGATTTTATTCAAAAAATATGATATAATACAGGAAATATAAAACGAAGGAGATACGGATTAACCAAATGGGAAAGCAGTATATAAACGACAAAGAACACGTTCTGGTTTGTTTGTCTTCCGCACCTTCAAATCCGAAAATAATTGAAACAGCAGCAGCCATGGCAAAGGCGTTCAATGCGACTTTTTCCGCATTATATGTAAAAACTCCTGCGTCTGAATCTATGACAACGGAAGATGCGGAACGGTTACTTGCAAATATCCGTTTTGCCGAAACAAACGGCGCATCGATAGTTACCGTATGCGGGAACGACATTTCTTTTCAGATTGCGGAATACGCTCGTCTTTCCGGCGTTACGAAAATAGTAATCGGCAGAACCGTTATCGGTAAGCGAAAAATTATAGGCAAGCCGACTTTAATCGAAAAACTGATATCGCTTGCTCCTGATGTAGATATACATATCATTCCCGACAGCGATGCCGTTATAGCAAAAGGAAAGAAAAAACTTTTTGAAAAACCGCATTTTGTAAAAATACTCAAAGAATTGACGGTTTCAACGGCTTTACTGTCATTTTCGACTTTACTCGGATATCTTTTTTCAAGTCTCGGTTTTACCGAAGCAAATATCATTACGATTTATATGCTTGGCGTTCTGATTACCGCTATACTGACAAGAAACAAAATTTGTTGGGTTCTTTCGTCCGTTGCGAGCGTTCTGGTTTTTAATTTTCTTTTTACCGAACCGAGATTTTCGTTTCTTGCATACGGAAGCGGCTACCCCGTCACTTTCGTAATTATGCTTGCGGCGTCTCTCATCATAGGCGGGACAACCGAAAAACTGAAAACTCGGGAACGTCAGGCAACTCAAACGGCATACAGAACAAAAATTCTGTTCGATGCGAACCAGTTGATTCAGAAAGCGTCCGACGAAGCGGAAATATTTCGGGTTACGGCAAATCAATTAGAAAAACTGCTAAATCGAAACGTAATTGTATTTAATGAAAAGGCGCAAAAAGTTCATGCTTCGCAGGCTGAAAGCACCGATGCCGATATATCGCCCGACTGCGAGAAAATTGCTTGGCAAGTAACGAAAAACAACGTAAAAGAAGGGAAAGGAACGGATATTTGTCCTGAAAGCGACTATACGTTTTTCCCGATATGTAAAAACGGCAAAAACTATGGAGCAATAGGCATTTTCGCCGGAGAAAAGCCTATTGATTCTTTTAACGAAAGCATTGTGGTTTCCGTTATCGGCGAATGTGCAATCGCAATTGACGGAATCATAAACGCCAAAGAAAGAGAATGCGCCGCCGTTTTAGCTAAAAACGAACAGTTGCGCGCAAACCTGCTCCGTTCCATATCGCATGATCTTCGCACGCCGCTTACTTCCATTTCGGGGAATGCGAGCAATTTGATTTCAAACGGTAACGATATTGACGACGCAACAAAAAAACAAATATACGAAGATATTTACGGCGATTCGCTTTGGCTAATAAATCTGGTTGAAAATCTGCTTGCGGTAACGCGCCTTGAAGAAGGCAGAATGAATATAAATTTGACGACGGAACTTGTAGACGACGTAATAGCCGAGGCATTGAAGCATATTCATACGAAAAGCGAAAAGCAAAAAATTACCGTAATACAGCCGGACGACTTGCTCCTTGCAAAAATGGACGCTCGGCTTATCGTGCAGGTTTTAATCAATCTTTTAGACAACGCTATTAAATACACGCCGTCCGATTCGCAAATTACGATTACGGCAAAAAGAAACGGAGAAACAGTCTGCGTAAGCGTGGCGGACAACGGAAACGGAATCGAGGGCGAACAAAAATTGCGGGTGTTCGATATGTTTTATACAGGAGCAAATAAAATTGTCGATAGTCGTCGCAGTATCGGGTTGGGACTTTCGTTGTGCAAATCCATCATAAATGCGCACGGCGGAGAAATAACGATAACCGACAACGTTCCGCACGGTGCGATATTTACCTTTGCATTACCCGTCGGGGAGGTGGGATTTCATGAATAACTTATTGATTTTAGTTGTAGAAGACGACGCACCCGTTCGTAACCTTATCGGAACGACTTTGAAAACGCACGATTACGATTATATTACCGCAACGAACGGAGAAAGCGCCGTTATGCAAGCGTCTTCTCATAATCCGGACGTTGTTCTGCTCGATTTGGGCTTACCGGATATCGACGGCGTGGACGTTATCAGAAAAATACGTTCTTGGTCGGAAATGCCTATTATCGTAATCAGCGCTCGCACCGAAGATAAGGATAAAATCGATGCACTCGATGCCGGAGCGGACGATTATCTGACAAAACCGTTTTCCGTCGAAGAATTGCTTGCAAGAATCCGCGTTACGAAAAGAAGGCTTCTTGTAATACAATCGGCGAACAAATCCGAATCTGTCTTTGTCAACGGAAATCTGAAAATAGATTACGTCGCAGGTTGCGCATATTTAAGCGGCGAAGAACTTCACCTTACTCCAATCGAATATAAACTACTGTGCTTATTGTCAAAAAACGTCGGGAAAGTGCTTACTCATACTTTCATTACACAAAAAATATGGGGCGCAGCATGGGAAAGCAACGTCGCTTCCCTGCGCGTATTTATGGCTACTTTACGCAAAAAGATCGAATCGTCCGCCGATTCGCCGCAATATATCCAAACTCACGTCGGCATCGGGTACAGAATGATAAAGATTGACGATTAAACATTGAATTTGAGCTGCTGAAATAATATTCGGTTTGCATATTATAAGTAGAACTTACATATTACATAGACACATTTTACCGCTTGCTTTTGCAATTAGTGCTTATTCTACTCAACGCTTTTTTTTGCTGCGACAGAAATTGCAATCCTATCTTTGAACGAAAAAAAGTAAAGGCTTGCGCAGACGACGGTAATAAAAAAGCCATAAAACTGAAATAATTAAAACGTATAACGATATCTGCGACAATTCGAATATTCGCTAAACGTAATGACAAGATAAAATACAGCTAAGCCCGACGAGAGAAGTTCTTCGTCGGGCTTAATTTATATTTAAAAAGCGAGTCTGTCAAATAAAAGCGCATACGATATACAAATTTGATAGGGCGGTATTATAACCGATTGTATTTTTCAAAGAGCAAAATCATAAGCTGTCGACGATCATTTGCTGAAAAGCTACAAGAATACGCAACGGGAGCGGAATCGTTTGTTTGCAATTCCGCTCTTTCTTAATCTCTATCTGACAGCTCGGCTAAAATGCCCGAACTGTTCTCTCGAACCCGAAGAAGATTTTTATGAGGTCGAACACGGGTTGACGGTCGACAAACCTGTTTATGCCCATGTCTTTTACAAAGGCAGCGGCAGCTTTGGTTGCAAGCGGATCCCATGCGGATGCGATTAATAGGTCGACATATTCGCAGTTTTCGCTTTCCGCCACGTTTTTCAGTGTTTCGTCAATCGTTTTGCTGCCGTTGGAAATTACGATTACCCGGCAGCGTTTGTTAACGCTCTTAATGTGTCTGAGAAGCTCCGCATACTTTTTAGGAAATTCTTCGGCGGGTAATTTTACGTACTCTGCGCTTACGTGTAAAAGCAGAGTGTCGGGGTTTAGCGGCTTAACTATTTTATCGTATAGTTCAGCTGCGTTATCGGGTGAAACGTACGGAAAACTGCGATTATATACCGCACAGTCGAGGTTAAAAGATTGTTTGAGTTCGCTCACCGGAATGTTTACGTCGTTTCCTTCGCCAAACACTACTACGCCTTGTTGAGTAGCGATGGAGTTTAATTTTTTATATTCGTTAACGATGTCCATAAGCCTTCTCCTTCACAGTGTGATTTTTGTCTATCATATAGTTTCTTACATATACGACGAGGTTAAACAATACTATAACTAAGTTTACGATGTATACGGCAAATACGTAGTTTAGTTGACCGTTGACGATTTTAGCGGTTATGCCGGCAACGTAGCCGACTATAATCAAGAAAATAAACGGCAGACTTGTGCCTTTTGTGGTACGCGCCTTATACGCCTTAATGACGTTAAGCGGCCACGACAGACCAAAACAAACCAACATAATCGTTTCAAATATAGCTCCCATAAAGCCCTCCTTTGCCTTTCGATAGCATTATAACCCATGGGTTTTTTATAGTCAATATTAAGAAAATTCTATAAAAGAAAAAGATTTTTGTCGTTTATTTTACTTATTTAAGCATAAAGATCAAACAAAACTATTGAATATTTATTCGGTTAATGCTATAATAAAACGTATTATAATATTAAGAGAAGTTACTATGAATCAAAAAAAAGAAAAGTCGTTGCATGGCGGCGGAAATTCGCTTACAAAGATTAAAAGAAAGATTTTTAACACGCAAATGGCGTTGATTATTATATTTTCGGTGATTTTGGCGATAGCAGCCATTTTCATCGGCGTCACGGAGAAACGACAGGAAATAGACAAAAATCTTAAAAACATCTCAGAGGCAATAGTTTCTTCGCCGCTACTTAAAGATATCGATATAAACCGATTAAGCGCAGAGGACGCCACGTATTTTTGCGATTATCTCGGTTCGCTTAAGTCTTCCGTTACGGACATAGACGTAATTTCCGTTGTCAATGCGTCGAAAATTAGATTTTTCCATACGACGGAATCGTTATCTGGGACTGTATACGACGGAGAAATGCCCGTGTTTGCGGATAAAGATTTTTATATAGTCGACGCAGTAGGTCCGTCGGGCGAACAGCGTAGAGCTTATTCGGCAATTTACGATAAAGGCGGCAATTATGCAGGATTTTTAATGGTTATAATATTGAGCAAAAGCGTTAAAGCGGGGATTTTGTCTACGGTGATTACTTACGCAAGTATAACCTTTGCGGTAATTCTTTGCGAGCTTATGTTGGCGCAATGGCTTAGCGGCGGCATCAAAAAGAGTCTTTTGGGCTATGAGCCGGACGCAATAAGCGCAATGTTCTCCGTCAGAGACAATATACTTGAGTCCATAGACGAAGGCGTCGTTGCCGTGGACGGCGACGGAAACGTTTTATTTGCGAATGCAGTTGCCGAAAAAATGTTGGGCGGTCAAGAAAAAAGCGAAATTATAGGAAAAAATCTGACTTCTTTGATCGCCGGCAAAGAGCTGAACGCTTTGCTCGACGGTGACGGAAAGGAAGTTAACGTAAGAATAAAGATAGGAGATAAAGAAGCGTTGGCGGATCGAGTCCCTGTAAGACCGGATGGCGAAGCGGCTAAAATCATTATTTTGCGTGATCGGGCCGAGTATACCCGACTTATGGAAGAACTTGCCGGTACACGCTATCTTGTTGACTCGATGCGGGCGAACAATCATGATTTTACCAATAAGCTTCATGTTATTATGGGACTTATTCAGATGGGTATGTACGATAAAGCCACCGATTATATCCAGAATATAACGATGGTGCAAAGAGAGGCTATAAGCAAAATAATGAATGCGATAAACGAACCCTCTATGGCAGCTTTACTTATAGGCAAGGCGGCGAGAGCGTCGGAATTAAACGTGAAATTTGCGCTGAAGGAAGGAAGTTATTTTAACAAATCGGATTTATGGATTCCGACTGAAACGTTTATTACTATAACCGGCAATCTTATACAAAACGCATTCGATTCGTTAAACGCTAAATCGGACGACAATAAGCAGGTTTTCGTAGGTCTTTATTCCAAGCCAGACGCTGTGTTGATAACGGTAGAGGATAGCGGCGACGGCATGAAGCAAGAGATAATAGAGCATATATTCGAAAATGGGTTTTCTACGAAAGGCGAAGGAAGAGGCACGGGATTGTACAGAGTAAAGTCGCTTTCGGACGAATTCGGCGGGAAGATAACGGTAGAATCTACGGTGGGCGTCGGCACTACCGTGGCGGTAAGTTTTTTCAGACAATAAGGAGAAATATGTACAAGGTGTTGATAGTTGAGGACGATCCCATGGTCGCTATGATAAACGAACAATACGTGCTTAAGCACGGTAAGTTTAAGGTAGTAGGCAAATGTCAGGACGGAGAAAAGGCGATAGAGTTTTTAGCAAAGAACGAAGCGGATCTTGTGGTTATGGACGTATTTATGCCGAAGACAGACGGATTCGAGACGCTGAGACGCCTCAGACGGGACGGAAAAACGATAGAGGCGATAATGGTTACGGCTGCAAACGACAGAGCGTCCATAGAAGAGGGGTTGCGGCTCGGCGTGCTGGATTACTTGGTTAAGCCTTTTACGTTCGAACGTTTCAAGGTTGCATTGGATAAGTTTATAGCGCAGAAGCAGACGCTTAGAGAGCTTGACACTTTGAATCAGTCTAATATAGACTTTATTATAAATCAAACAAGATTCAGGACGACGGATAGTTTGCCTAAAGGGATACAAGAGCAAACTCTCGGCGTTATACTCGATTGCCTTTCCTGCGGCGAAATTTTGACAAGCGAAGTCATTTCCGAACGTACGGGGCTTACGGCTGTAACCGTACGAAGATATATGAGTTATCTCGAAAGTATCGGCAAGGTGTGCGGTGAATTAAACTACGAAACCGGCGGCAGACCGTGTATGTATTATAAGATAAGAAAATAAAAAACAACCGACGCTTTTTTTGGGTGAACCCCAAGAGCGTCGGTTATTTTTTATCATTATATAGTAACAGCCTGTGGACTATTTACGTTGTTTTAAAATAATTAAAATTACTTTTGATTATTGTTTTTCTGATTGTTTAGCTGCCAATGCGGCTTGTATAACGGCTTCGGGATCGTCCACAATCATGCTCGAGTCAAACTTCGGAAGCAGCATGTTTTTAGAGCGCTGCACAAAATATGACACCGTCATGAATATTACAAATGCCGCTGCCGTTACAATCCAACCGATTGTTATCGATTTCGTAATTCCGCCGATAAGGAAGCCTACAAACGACAGTACGGCTACCATCAAAGCGACGGGGAGCTGACAACGCACGTAGTCCATGTGGTTGCATTTCGTGGTTGCCGCAGCAAGAATGGTTGCGTCGGATATGGGGGAAACCTGATCGCCGAATACTGCGCCGGATAATACGGCGGCAACGGTAAGGAGATAAAGTTCGGAACCGATCTGTCCTACAAACATGGGATTGACAAGCGGAACAATTATTCCGAAAGTTCCCCAACTTGTTCCCGTAGCGAACGATATGCCCATTGCGATAAGCATCATAATTGCCGGAAGCAAAACTTTCATGTCGCCCATTGCGTTGGCGATTGACGAGATAAACGTGTTAATTTCCAATTCGGCGCAAATATCGGCAAGGGTCCAGGCCAGGATAAGAATCATGAATACGTCGCATATGGATTTAAATCCGTCGCCGAGGCTTTGCGTAAAACCTTTAAGAGTAATGTTTTTTCGGATAAGATACATTATGAGCGTTGCGATTACAGCGACGGTGGAGCCGCACGCAAGAGCTATTTCCGAACCCGAGCTGCTATCCGTCGCAGAGAAGTAAATCATAAAACCTATCGAAAAGGCTATCATAAAGGCTATAGGAAGAACAAGATCAATGATTTTGCCGGTGCTTTTTTCGGCGTGATGTTCTTCGGATTTAAAAGTCGCTTCCATGCCGCAGTTGGGATCTTGCGTTTCCATTGTGTTAAGTTCTCTCTTTCGTATTCCGAAAAAGTCCATTCCGAGGGCGATTGTAGCGAATATAAACACTATTGTCAAAATGGGGTAAAAGTTGCATGCTGCGGATTTTAAGTAAAGAGAGTAGATGTTGTCGCCGTTAAGCGCTTCTTCGGTGAGTCCGCTTGCTATGTTAGATTCGATTGCGCTTGCCCAACTGCTGATGGGAACAAGCACGCACACGGCTACGGATAACGAACCTATTATGTAAGCGAGCTTAACTCTGCTTATTCGATATTTGTCGGTGATGGGACGCATAACAGTACCTGTAGCGAGACGATTGAAGTAATCGTCCATAAACATCAATGCTCCGAAACCGGCAGTTACGGCAAGCATGCCTTTGCGAGATTTTACGTTAGATGCAAACCAGTTGCCCATTGCTTTGGTGCCGCCCGCTTTGTCGATAAGAGCTACTAACACGCCGAGCATCAATATAAATATCAGAATCGCTCCGTGCGAGCCGCCGTCTCCGGAAAGTGTCTTTGCCATAACTTCGAAAAGGTTTTCGAAAGCGGTTAACGGATTTCCGTGCGCAAAAAGCATTGCGCCGGTAAAAATTCCTATAAAAAGCGATATGTACACTTGCTTTGTTATAAGTGCGATGATAATGGTTATAAGCGCCGGAACAAGCGCCCAAAATGTTCCTTCCATATGCAAACCTCATGGTATAAGAATCAGCAATCATTATACATAATTAATTATTGTTTGTCAAAGTAAAGTGGGCTAAATCAAAAAAAATCGTATATAATGTTTGCAAATTGCATATTTTTTTCGTAATGACAAAAAAAGCACGCAGTTTTCGACTTTTTATTTCGCTTGACGCAGTTTTGGGAGGGTGGTATTATAAAAATAGAACGGCGAAGTTCGTTTTTAAGCAATTTTTATGCTAAAACAGAGAAGCGTTGTTAAATCGAAAAGGAACAAAGGTGTACAACATGGCAGAAGATTTCGAGTGTATTGCAAGTTTTATTGATTACGACGGAAAACTTATTGCAATGCCGGCAAAAAAGAAAAGACAGCTTTATGCTATATGGTATATTGCGTCGAAAATCGATTCGGGCAAAACGTATACGGAGAGAGAAATAAACGAGGTTATCAATTCGCTAACCGTTTTTAAAGATCCGGCAACACTCAGAAGGCAAATGTATGACAGATTTTTGCTCGACCGATCGCCCGACTGCAAGCAGTATCGTATGCGCAGCGATATGCCGACGCTTGAAGACTTCGTGCAAAACAACACATAGCAACGTTAGGTGCAGGGAAAAAGCGCAGAAATATATTTTTGTTTTAGTAAAAAGCGACATGTAAATTTATTTGCGTTTTGATTTTATATTATTAATATTTTTCAATTGAATAGGTAGGAAAGGATGATTGCATCGCTTTGCAATAGCATTGGTTGTTTAAGCAGAAGAATAGCGACCTTTGTGTCGAACAAAAACGCTATACGATATGCGATTTCGCCGACAGGTTTGGCTATATGTCATAGTAATTCAAGCGTATGTCGGATGCAACTTATCTGTAAACGTAATATCGAGAAATAGTGAGAGGTAGCGAGACGGGTAGTTTTTCATCGTCACACATCATGCTCTAAAATATTAAGTTAGTTTGTAATTAAAACGTATTTTGTATATCCAATAAAGCACTGTATTTTCGCTATCTTGAAAGCTAACGTTAAGTTTATTACAGATAATCATGTTGTAGCGAAACGGCATAACAATATGATGATTTTTAGACAAAAATTGCAGAGTAACGGCGATACTATCGGCAAATGCTGCGTGGAAGTAGCGAAGCGTTTGTAAAGAAACAAGCATGCCTCAAATTGTCCTGCGGCGGTAGCGTACGTTATGACAAAATAAGGGGGTGTTGTAGCGAAACGGCATAACGGTGCTGCGATTATCTGACCGAAATGAATGTGCGGCGCAAATATAGCCGGCGCAAAAAATGTCGCACGTAAATGTATGTGGAAATAGAATTTTGTTTTGCTTGCGAAAAATCCTTGACTTTGTCGACTCGTTGTGCTAATATATCTAGGCAACGTATGTTTGAGCTGCGGAGAAGTACCCAAGTGGCTCAAGGGGCTCCCCTGCTAAGGGAGTAGACTGGATCAAACTGGTGCGCGGGTTCAAATCCCGCCTTCTCCGCCAAAGTAAAGGCACTCTAATGGGTGCCTTTTTTCGTGACAGAAAAAGAGAGAACAAGCGCCCTTATTTTTGCAAAAGCAAGAATTAGAAGTTCGTGGACCAACGAAAAACGTCAGCTCTAAAGGTTGCCGTAATGCCGGCAACCGCTATCTCGTTTTATTGTATCTTATGATAAGAACATAAACTTGCAAAATTGCAAACAAGAGTGCGATAACCCAATGCGTAGCGCTTTTTAGTATAAAAGTGCATCGAGCGTTTCATCGAAAAGTTCGCTGATCTGCGTGAGCGTGGTGAAACTCGGTTCGCAAACGCCTTTTTCCCATGCGCTTACCGTGCGTTGATTCACGTCGAGTTTTTCTGCAAGTTGTGCTTGAGACAATCCGAATGTAATCCTTAAGTTTCTTAAATTTTCCTTGAACTTTATTTCCTTCATTTCTTAACAATACCAAAATATTTAGTAAAACGCTTGACTTACCAAAATATTTGGTATATACTACTCATATAAATAGAGTGAGGAAAGAGGAGGGGTATTATGCAACCTAACTATGTAGCAAGAAAAAGCATTTTGCCGGCGTTTACGTTTTGGCGCATAATTTTGTTTTTTCTTATCGTTCCGCTGATTGTTTTGATTTACGACATAATTGCACGGAAGAAAGAGGTTATCGAGTTCTACGACGACAAAATCGTTTACAAAAAGGGCGTGTTCAATAAAAGCGAAACGACTGCAGCGTTTATGGGCGTATATGCCGTAAATGTCTACCAGTCGTTCTTCGGTAGAATTTTTAACTACGGCAACGTAAAAGTTGACGCAGTCGGCAGGTGGGATATCAACTTTAACGGCATTAAGAATCCTAAAGGTTTAAAAGCGTATCTCGAACAATATACCGTAGAATCAACCAATGCCGTAAAAATACTAAACGACTAAGACCGATAAAATCGAGAAAAGTCGCTGCGAAACTGGCGGCTTTTTTATATGGTACGATACCCACCGAACCGATTTCGATAACTTGTATACGTTAAGCACCCGCCAAAGTGCCATAAAGTCATTTATACGGTATTTTGCTTGCTTTTTAGGTGTAAAATCAGTATAATATTTTATACTTCAAAAAGGTGGTAATTGAATGCAAAAGTTCGGTCCTAACCCAAATGAAATATTTCCGAATAAAAAAATTCCGAGTCTTTTTTATATTAAAAATGTGATTACAAGACCGAATATAATTGTCGGTGACTATACATACTACGACGATATCGACGGTGCAGACAAATTTGAAGAACACGTTACTCATCACTATGACTTTATTGGCGATAAATTGATTATCGGGAAATTTTGCGCTATCGCCAAAGGTGTTGAATTTATTATGAACGGGGCTAATCACCGTATGAGATCGGTTACGACGTACCCTTTCAATATAATGGGCGGTGGCTGGGAAAAAACTACGCCTAAATTGGAAGATTTGCCATTAAAGGGCGATACGGTTGTTGGCAACGATGTTTGGATAGGGCAAAACGTAACTGTTCTTCCCGGTGTTAAAATTGGCGACGGCGCAATAATCGGCGCAAATTCCGTAGTATCAAAAGATGTGCCGCCGTACTGTATTGTCGGGGGCAATCCCATAAAAAACATACGTAAACGTTTTGACGACGAAACAATAGAGTTTTTATTACAACTGCAATGGTGGAATTGGTCTGACGAAAAAATATTCGCAAATATTGAATTATTGTGTGATGGCGATATAACTAAAATCAAAAATATTAACTAAAATTCGATTTACGTTACTAACGCTTCCGCCAAGATGAACCCAACTGAACCCGTAAAAAGGTTAAAGTTCGGGTTCATTTTTTTATGCAAAAAATACGGGTTCGAATAACAAGCGAATAGCAAACGGGATTTGAACCCACACTGTTATTTACTATACGACTTAAAGTTAAGTATCGGATCGATGTTTAGGTTGTAGCCGTTTTACTTGTATAGTCAAGCACCCGCCAAAGTGCCATTTGCAGTTAACAATGGTTTTTTACTTGTATAGTCAAGCACCCGTCAAAGTGCCATAAAGTCATTTATACGGTATTTTGCTTGTATAGTCAAGCACCCGC
>OIEN01000171.1_pt1 | contig 47985 bp, 46 predicted proteins | sample 1581741 | NCBI WGS metagenome assembly OIEN01 (sample SAMN01760944, study PRJEB22395) | human gut metagenome | reverse complement strand
GGAGAAAGATTATTATGTTTGTCCCATGGGGCAACATATGAAGCGGACAGGTGTACGGCATTATAGATGCATAGAGCCTGAAGCCGTCTTTGGACAAATCAAATACGACATGGGATACAAAAGGTTCAGGCATTTTGGAAAAGACAAGGTCACAATGGACTTTGCCTTCTTTGCCATTGCTTTTAATATAAAGAAAAATCAGAAGATGACAGACAAAAATTATCAAAATATAAGGGTGGCATAAGCCATCTACAGCACATTATACCCCCAAAAGGCATGGACATAGGAAAAACATAAATCATACTCTATGAAAAATGGCAAAAAGAGGATTATATAAAGAAAAAGAGGATGCATCATTTTGACACATCCTCTTTTTTGTATACTCGAATTAATAGGTGCGAGTCCTAGGTGAGTCTTAATTGCTGAAGTCATACATCCTAAAGTAAGAGTGTTTATTGTGAGGTGGAATCTGAAGGGCAGTAGTCATAAGTAACGGGTGGGGTGAGAGGGCAAGAAACGAGAACGCTAAGAAAACTTTTTCGGTTTCTTTCTACTCGATTAATAAATATATGAATTGATAAATAGTTAATTACTTTTGTAATTTTAACTCATGATTGGTTTTATAATTTTAAAAAACTACTATATTTGTAAAATAAGTATTATTCTAATGGAAAAACACAAACTGTTCTTAACAGTTAATTAAAACAACCTTATATGGCAATTATAGATCTAGTAAAATGGAATCCACAAGGAAACACTACGATATATGCATGGCGTTTTCCTGAAACTAATCTGAGCACATATACTCAGTTATTGGTACAAGAATCACAAGAAGCTGTATTATTTTCAAAAGGACAGATTGTTGGTAAATTTGGTCCTGGTAAACACACCTTAAATACTGAGAATTTGCCGATACTTCGTTCATTATATGGAATACCTTTTGGCGGAAAGAATCCTTTTACGGCAGAAGTATGGTTTGTAAATAAACTTCAACCATATAATATTCAATGGTCTATCAATAAGATGTCTATTCATGATGCTGATTATAATACCCAGTTACCTCTTACAGCGAGTGGTAGATATGGGTTAAAAGTGGTAGATGCAGAAAAGTTTCTGGTAAAGATTGTAGGAACTAAATCTGGATTTACTCAGGATGATTTAACAGATCAGTTTACAGGTGAGTTCACCACAAAGACAAAATCCACTATTCTTCAATACATGCTGAAGCATAGAATTGGTTTTAAACAAATTTCGGCATATTTAGATATGATGTCGGAGTATCTTAGAAATGTGATGAATCCGTTTTGGGAGAATCTAGGATTGGAACTGACTAAGTTTTATGTTAGCAGCATAGACATTGATGACTCTACACCTGATGGACGACGAGTAAAAGATGCAATAGCACAGCAAAGTTCTATGTCTATCACAGGACATACATGGCAGCAGGAGCAGATGTTTGATACGGCAAATAATGCTATTGGTGGTTTAGGAAGTGGAAACGGAGGACTTTTGGGGGGAATTTTGGCCATTAATATGTTAGGAGGAATGGGGGGGAATGTATCTACGGGTATGATGCAACCACAGTATCGACAGCCTTCATTTGGGGGAACTAACCCATCTTTTGGGGATAATGTTCTAGATAATAAGACGGCCTCTTCTTCATCTCCTACTATGGTTTATTGTTCCAATTGTTCTAAGAAGTTCCCGAATACTATGCGATTCTGTCCATATTGTGGTGATCCATATAATCCTTGTCCTCATTGTGGAACAGATAATGACGTGAATGCAAAGCGTTGTGTCAGTTGTGGAGCTCCTCTTCAACCGGAAAACACGCTTTGTCCGTATTGTAAGGCTCCCCTTTCTCCGGGAAGTACGTTCTGTGGTAATTGTGGAAAGCAAGTAGTATCGAATGATATCTGCAGTCGTTGTGGTGCTCAACTCCCTCCTTCTGCAAAATTCTGTCCTAAATGTGGAAATAAACGTTAAAAATAGGCATATATGGACATCAAGAGATTTTTATCGTGGTTTACCTTTATTTTAGGTATAGTTATCATTGTTGCTTCTTTCCTGTTTTGGAAAGGGAATTCTTCTGATGATATCTTTGTATTAAACCTAGTTGTTTCACTGATTATCTATTGTTTGATATTTGTGGATATATTTGTACCATGGGTCAATCTGAATGATTGTGCTCAGAGGCAGGTTGGATCTATGGGGGTGTGGTGGACTATCTCTGGTATATATGTTTTGGCAGCTATAGGGGTGATGGTCGTGTGTAATTTGATGTATTCCTCTTCTTTTAAACTTCAATTATTGATACATTGCAGTTTGCTGTTTTGTTTGCTACTTGGGTTTGTCGGAGTTCTGCATTCATCTAATAAGGTTGACAGTGTCTATAAAAGTGAGCAAGTTGCTAAAAAGAATCTTCAAGACATGAGACAGGCGGTATCTGCAATGATTGACGCGATGGTTGCATGTTCATTGCCACAGGAAGTCGTGGAACAGATGAAGAATCTTGAGGAAGGTGTACGTTATATTTCGCCTTCCAATAATCCGGATGCTCATTTGTTGGAAAGACAATTTGTCGAAATCATTCAAGAAATAACGATGGTCTTGAATGATTATTCCATGAATCAAGAAAAGGTATGGTCTGACTTGAAAAAGGCTGAACGGGTTTGCCAGAGTCGTAAAATGATATATTCAAACTAAACATCTATTTGCTATGAAAGGAAAAATTTTCTCAGAATCTGCCAATGTCTATCAGGATCAGGCTAAGATTTTATTTAGTTATTATCAGCAAGCTGCTGAAAAGATTGTCCGGGAGGAAGAACGGATTGAGAAAGAAATCAATGTGTTGGAGGAAAATAAGCGAATGCTTGAGAAAGAAATTGTGGGGCTTTGGGTTTGGTTTCTTACGATTATCTTATTTTTTGTGTATTTTATCAAAAAAAACGGATTACAAAAACGGATTAATGAAATTGATGCCCGTATAGGGGAATTTAAGGAACAGCATAAAGCGATATTTCGGGATTATAAGGTGACAAAATTGGGAGTGGCCTATGTTCCAGTTGCAGATCAGATAAAATATGAGGACAAGAGTTTTATTGTAGATTATACGGGAAAAGTGGAGGAATCGGAGGTTACTTTGCAAATGTCTCGTAGAAATGATTTGTTGGTTGAAACAATAGAACAGTTGGAATCTTTGTCGTCTGAGGCGCCTATTGTGGAAAAATCCAATGATACGGAAACAATTGAAACGGACGATTATTCTACTTCTATTCAAGAATTGAATCAATATGACTATTTAGGAGGATTGGAACGATCTCTCCGTACGATTTCTTATTGTATGGATGATTTGGATACGACTTCCGTATCATTGCCTTTGGTAGCCGAAAACAGTGAATATCTTCATTTCCTAGATGAGTATGCTACCCGAGAGATTCCGGAGGATGCTTCCATTTTACCTGTATTTGATAAAACTAGATATGAAGATAGTGTGTCTAAGTTCCAGGAACTTAATAAGCTAAAGGACTCATTGTCTACAAAGACACAGCAATTTGAGGATGTATTGAAGTCATTAATGACTACAATGGCTAATTCAGTACAAGCTATATCGGCTCTGAAAGTGGCCTCTGTGGATAAAGTCGTTTTTGAATCCAACAAAGTGTTGTTCGATATATTAAAGTCACCATACAACCATTATTCTCCGATGTTGGAATTTGAGGAAATAGAGCGTATTCGTAATGAGAAATTTGATTATAGTGAGGATGTACAGAGTTATGAGCCTTTTAAATTAAAGCAAAGTTCTAGGGTGCGCTTCAATTTGTTGACAGGTATGTGGACATCTGAAGATGGTAATACTACAAATATTCCATTCGGAGTACATCAGATTTATGAAGAAATTGTAGCTCCTGTGGTGCAGAATCTTATGAATGAGAATCGGATAGAACGTTTGAAAATTTATAATCACATAAAAGACCAGAAAATTGAATATTTGAATAAATGGCATCAGGATACAGATGCATTTTATCGTGCCAATCGGGCGGAAAGTGCTGATATTATTAACCTTATGCAGGAGAGCTTGCGTGAATATGTGGCTGCGTATAACACATTGGTATCTTTACAGCGTACGGAAGACAGTATGGTACAGTCAAACGGGGCGTTAGACAGCACAGTCGTTGATGTTGTAGATAATGCTGCAGAAACCTTGGCCGCTTTTGAATTGCAATCGCAAGAATTCCAAAAAACACAGAGTAGTTTTGAGGAATATATGGAGCGTCTTAAGGATGACATTGACTTGAAGGCTGAACGATTTGGTCATGTTGAATATTATGATGCGAAGTTGCGTGATGGATATTCTAATGAAGTGGCTGTGGCGGCAAATGAAATCCATAATTTGGATGATCGCCGTAAGTCCTTGGCCAGTGTGAATCCATTGTTTGCAAAGACCTCTGAACTGCCTCCCAAGCCTCATGTCGAAAATATTACTTTTGAACACATCTCCCTTAATTTACCTGTAATGGCAAAGAATGCATTGGACGAATTAAACAAACAGTCGGTTCAGGAAGAAGGTGTAGATTCTGAAGATGGATTTTTGACGGAGCCTGATGTTCCATTGCACAAGGAAGAGCGATATACAGAGGAAATGTTGGCAGCCATGACAGACAATGAGCTAGCGGCAGTAATGGACTCATTGGAGTTGTCTTATGATAAGGAGAATCTTGACCGTGAAGCGGCAATATCTTCTATTTTGAGTTTTTATAGTCAGAATAATTAAAAAACTACAGCTATGGCATATGTTGATTGCGTTATAGATACTGAGCCGATGGCTCATGAAATGGATTCGGTATCTACACAGATACAAGGAACGACCGCAGCTGTGGTCGGAATGAAAGCCGCAGTAATACAGGCTGAGGAAATGGCGGCTAACCATGTGTGTGAGAATGTCAATAAGGGCTTTTACACTTTGATACATTCACAGATTTCTCAGAAGATAGCAAGGTTGCAGAGTGAGGTTGATTCTCATTTGATGAAACTGAACCAACTACGAAAACAATTGCTATCAATAAAAGGGCGGATGGAGAGAGATTATGGAATGATATCTCAAAGATATATCAAGTTGTTTAATGGGCTGAATAAGAATTTGCAACAGCGTGTTTATGAACTGGATAGACCTGTGGTGGAGTTTGCAGTGAGAGATGTGAATACGGTTACTAACCGAAAAAAAATATTGACAGCAACAGTTCCTGTCGCCCAGCAGGAGTCTTTATCTCTTAGTCAGAAGATAATTTCTTCCAACATGAAATATCGAGGAATGAGAGTGATTGAATCCATGTCTAGATTTCTCGCAGATATGAATGAGCAGAAAAAACTGACGGCTCAGATTTTGTTACCCGTTCGTAATATGACTGAAACGCATACCTCTCTGTTAGTCCCAGTAATTATCTGTGAGTCGAATAATGATAAATATGGGAATAAGCAAGTGAATATACGAACAGTAGATTTTGGGCTTACCCAGAAGGCACGAGAAGAAATTGTGAGTTCTGTCAATGCAGAATTCATGAAGTTTGATTGGCAGGATGAAACAATCAATAGTGAAATAAGAAGTGAATTCAGTAAATACTTATCGGCTTCATCTTCTTCACAGCGAGTGAAAGATATGGCTAATAAATTATTTATGGCGAATAGTTTTCAAACAATAAAAAAACAGCAAGTATGAGTTATAGCCGAAGTTTTACGAAAACGATTGCGATTCATTATTCCGGGACAGTCAATTATCCGGCCTCTCAGAATGGAGGTTCCGTATCTTTTAGTGGAACAGAATATGAAGATGTAACAGTGAATGTGCATGTAGACACAGCCCCTTTTGATGCGAGTGTGGATCATTGTAATACTTCTGTAGGTGTTTTAACCGGAGCCGTTGTAGCAACTGAGGCAGCACAGACAGCTTCTATCCGAAAAAACGCATTGAAAGTAGGGAATACAATTATTGAAGGCTTTTTCAAGACGGTACGCTCTGAAATCAGTCAGCAAATCATGGAATTGAAAAATAAGATTGATGCCACACTTTTACACTTAAATGCTTTGTCAAAACGTTGTGTGGATAAGCAACATCAGATGGAAGTGGATTATAACAGACTTGCAGAGCGTTACTTAAAGATATTTGAGGAACTGAATGGTGAGTTAAAAAATCGAATTTATGAGTTGGACAAACCTGTTTTTGTATTTAAAAAGGAAAGTGATACTACTACTAGTCGTTTCATGGGGAGTGATTTGGTAAGTACCGTTGCCGTGTCAGGGGCAGAAAACGGGCAGTTAGAAGCCTTGATCAGTGCATCAGTTGCGAAGAATCTAGCTTTAAATTCTATTGGGAAGGTGAATCAGTTTCTTGGAAAACAGAAACGTACTAATCAGGTGTTGAATGACTGCATTATAAAAGAGAATTGTTCGGCTGTTTACTATATACCTGTTTGTTATGTAGAGATGAATAGTGAGAATAACCGAATTGATAGGCAAATTCATCAGCCAGTGAATATGTATCAGATGGATAAAAATGAGTTGACTGATTGTTTTAAGAATTATAACTGGAAGCATCTTTCTCAGCAAGATGCCGAGCAGATTAGGCTTCATTTTAATGCAGAGGTTGGTGCACATTGTTCTACTTCAAATATACATGACAACCGGGTGAAAGATTGTATTTTACGGCTGTTTAATATTAATACTATTCAAATGATCTGACTATGAAAGAACTTAAAGAAATTCGTTTTAATGAGACTGATATACAGCTACAGGATAATTTGGTAAGAGGGTCAATCCTTCCTGAAAAAATATCTGAATTAAACCGCAATATTGTTTTTAGGGGAAACAATATAGTAGAAGGACCGGTATATGCTCACCGTGTAGAAGTTTTGCAAGGAGACCTGGAGATTCAAGGTGCTGTGTTTACCCAACATGAACTATATGTAAATACAGAGGTGAAGGGTAACATTCTTTTTAAAAAGTGTGTGGCTTCTGCTAATTCCATTGTGTCGAGAGGGGGAAGCTGTAAAATCATATTTTCTTCGGATATCAATGCTAAATCTGTGATATTATGTAATGCATTTGTTGCGGGAAGTATTTACGCGGATGAGATTACGTTGGAAAATTGTGTGGTAATAGGAGGCGTTTTTGCGACTCAAGATTTAGAGTTGCGAAACTCAATAGTGGGAACATTTAATACTCCTTCTGTTCATGCAGCGGGGATGATTTATCTATTGTTGCCTAGTGCCTTTTCAATAGAGAAGATGATTGTTGCGGCAGGAACAAGATTGTATAATCTGAGCTTGGCAGATTTAGGTTCGTTGTATAAAAAGATGCCCGAGGCTGCAAATTCGGGAAAAATAGAAATGAATGTTGAAGCAGATGAAGTGAAGAGTAAACTTGTGGATGAGAATGTTCAGAAGACACTGCGTAGTTACACAATTGTAGGAAAAGTTTTAGCTACTGATTTATTGGATACAGATAAGTTTCAGAATCATTTTTTGCTGACTGCTGCAAGTTTGGGGCCTCAGTTACTCAAAACTTATGATTTGGGAATTGGTAGTGATGGAAATCGGTTACCATTGACGGTAGAGAATATTCGGGATTTCTTTTTTGATATTTTGTGTGGAAAAATAGAAATACAGGATATGGATGGCAAGTTTGATATTTCTCAAATAACAGGAAAATCTTTGTAGCCATTTGATTTGTGAAAGACTTTTGGTTGTTTTGTAGGGAATTAATCTTTTGTTGAAATATGGAAAAACAAGTTTTTCACAACCCCATGAAAGTCATATTCAATTATCAGAATGTGTTCTTCAGTTTCTTTTATGACGATGCGGATGCCTGTGTGCACCGTTCCAGGGAATACGCCATGAACTACGTACTTTCCGGAGAAATGGTGCTCGATGACGGAAGTCGCCAAGTGCATGTGGGAAAAGGGGAGTGTGTGTTCATTCCGCGCGACCACCGGGTGACGATGTACAAGAAGGCTTGTTGCGGGGAACAGTATTGTGGTATCTACTTGTGCTTTACTCGGCCGTTTTTGCGGGAAATGTACGGGAAATATGTCCTGCATAAGGGTTCGTTGGGAAACGTGGAGAAATTCTCTCCTGGCGTGATGAAACTTCCGCCTTCGGCAGAGATTGAGAGCCTTTTCGCTTCGATGACTCCTTATTTCAATCCGGAGGTGAAGCCACAGGACGACGTGATGCGGTTGAAACTGGAGGAGGGATTATTGGCCTTGCTCCATACGGACAAGCGGTTCATGACCGTACTGTTTGATTTCAGTATGCCTTGGAAGATGGATATTTTGGACTTCATGAACCGGAACTATATGTATGAGTTTACTTTGGAGGAATTGGCGCATTACACGGGACGCAGCTTGGCCACCTTCAAGCGCGATTTCAAGAAGGTGAGCGACCTGACACCGGAAAAATGGCTGATTCGCAAGCGGCTGGAAGTGGCTTACCGCTTGATAAAGGAAGAACACAAGAAAGTGGTGGAGGTGTATGCGGAAGTCGGATTCAAGAACCCTTCCCATTTTTCCACAGCCTTCAAGAAGCAATATGGTATTCCGCCTACGGCATTGGTACCTCCACTTTCGATTTGAGCTTTTCAGAAATGAAGTTTGAGCCTCACAGAAATGCCTCTGTGGGGCTTTTGCGTTATTTTTGCCTTCGTAGAATAAAACGAGATTGTATGATAGATAAAATGTGGAAGACGTTGTGTGCGGCATCAGCGGCCTGGTTTCTGACTACGGGCAGCCTGACCGCCACAACGGCTGATGTAAAAATGGAGGTGAAAATGGAAAAACAGAGTTTGAATCTCACGCAGGAATGGGATAAGGTGTTCTCCTTGAGTTCGAAAGTGAACCACCGGAAGGTGACTTTCATAAACCGCTATGGAATTACGCTGGCAGCGGATATGTATGTGCCCAAACAGGCAGAAGGTAAATTACCGGCCATCGCCGTAAGCGGACCGTTCGGGGCCGTGAAGGAACAGTCGTCCGGGTTATATGCTATGGTGCTGGCCGAACGGGGCTTTCTCACCATTGCCTTCGACCCCTCGTACACGGGTGAGAGTGGGGGCGAACCGCGTTACGTAGCTTCGCCCGACATCAATACGGAAGATTTCTGTGCGGCGGTGGATTTTCTGTCCACCTGCGACCAGGTGGATGCCGACCGTATCGGCATTCTGGGTATTTGCGGATGGGGAGGCATGGCTCTCAATGCGGCAGCCATTGATACCCGTATCAAGGCCACGGTGACTTCCACGATGTATGATATGAGCCGGGTAACAGCCAACGGTTATTTTGATGCCATGGATGCGGATGCCCGCTATGAAATGCGTAAGCAACTTAATGCACAGCGTACGGAAGACTACCGTCACGGTATGTATGCGCAGGCCGGGGGCGTGGTCGATCCGCTGCCTGCCGATGCGCCCCAGTTTGTGAAGGATTATCATGCGTATTACAAGACACCGCGCGGCTACCACAAACGTTCGCTCAACTCCAACAACGGATGGAACAAGACTTCCTCCTTGTCATTCATGAACATGCCCATCCTGTCGTATAGCGATGAGATACGCAGTGCCGTGCTGATGATTCACGGTGAGAAGGCCCATTCACGTTACTTCAGCGAAGATGCTTTCAAAAAGCTCAAGGGCGACAACAAGGAACTGCTCATTATCCCCGGTGCCAGCCATGTGGACCTGTACGACCGCATGGACGTGATTCCTTTCGACAAAATCGAGCAGTTCTTTCGCACGTACTTGAAATAAAGTTCCGCTCTTCAGTGATTTCCGGGAACTTTGTTCGGTAAAATGGAGTGACGAGAACCTGGACGTAGAATAAAAAATGTGAGGCGTTCGCTGATAGAAAAATGGGATAGATTTACTTGTAATCTATCGGTTACCCCATAAGAATCTCCTGCTTTTAGCCATACAATTCAGATAGGCGAAATAAAGCAGGAGATTTTGACTTTTAAGACTCAACCTGTAAGACTTTTCCCTTCATATTTCTGTGTTGAAATGGTCTTATCTTTTTGTGATGATTGTCTTTCACAGGCTCGGACTTTCCAAATAAAAAATGCATCCTGAAAGTGAAAAACGACTTTGGGATGCATTTTTGTTATAATAAAGGAATTGGGTTTCTGTAGCGTTTTATTTTATTTTGGCGCCTTCCGATAGAGGTAAATCGCAATGAACAGATAGAGGATGTTCGGAATCCATACTGCCAGATTCGGCGACGCGTTTCCGTTGATGGCGAAGGTCGACGAAATGGTCTGGAACAGGATGTAGGAGAAGCTCAGGGCGATACCGATACCCAAATGAAGTCCCATACCTCCTTTCCGTTTCTGCGACGAAAGCGAGAGCCCGATGACCGTCAGGATGAAGGCCGCGAACGAGGTAGCGATGCGTCGGTAGTATTCCACTTCGAACACCTTGATGTTGGCAAACCCTCGTTGCTTCTGCTTGTCGATGTATTCCCGGAGCTGCGGACTGGTCATGGTTTCCTGCTGTCCGCGGGTAATCAGAAAGTCTTGCGGTTCCATGTTGATGATGGAGTCTATACGGTCACCACGGGTGATGGTTTCGCGCATGCCCTTCATCTCGCGGATCATGTAGTCTTTGATAATCCACCGGTGTACAGTCGTCGTGTCGTAGGTGATGCGGCGGGCCGTGAGGTGTGACACCAGCTTATGGTCTTCAAACTTATCGAGCGAGAAACGGTAGGCCGTCTTGTTGTAGTCCTCGTAGCGTTCCATGTAGGCAATTACCCCTGTGTCCACCTCCAGCTGGATGTTGCGCACGTAGTCCGTCCGTTTCTTGTTCTTGTACACTTGCTCAAATTTCAGTCGGGTCACACTTCCTGTGGGGATGACTTCCGTGCTCAGCACGTAGGTGACCAGGGCGATGATGGCCGCCGAAATCATGTAAGGCACCATGAGCCGCTTGAAACTCATGCCCGTGGAGAACATGGCGATGATTTCGGAGTTCTCCGCCAGTTTCGACGTGAAGAAAATCACGGCGATGAACACGAACAGCGGACTGAACAGGTTGGTGTAGTAAGGGATGAAGTTCAGGTAATAGTCGAAGATGATGGCACTGATGGGCGCCTTGTTGTTGATGAAGTCGTCAATGTTTTCATTGATGTCGAACACCACGGCAATAGAGATAATCAGTGCGATGGCAAAGAAATAGGTGCCCAGGAACTTCACGATGATGTACCTGTCGAGCCGTTTCAGCCATTTCTTCTTGAACGGGTTTCCTTTTAATTTTTTCAGCTGTTCCATTCCTGTCTTCAGGTAGAAACGGAACAGCTGGAACACATTGTGCTTCATATCAAACTACAATTACAATCGGGTAGATAAACGTTTCACCATCATCGGCTTCCAGGTAGAGAAGTCGCCGGCGATGATGTGCTTGCGGGCCTCGCCCACGAGCCAGAGGTAGAAGGCCAGGTTGTGGATGGAGGCAATCTGGAGGGCAAGCAGCTCCTGGGCATGGAACAGGTGGCGCAGGTAGGCACGGCTGTACATCGTGTCCACGTAGGAAGCACCGTCGGCTTCGATGGGGGAGTAATCGTTCTCCCATTTCTTGTTGCGCATGTTCATGATGCCGTCTTTGGTGAAGAGCATGCCGTTTCGGCCGTTGCGGGTCGGCATCACGCAGTCGAACATGTCCACTCCTCGTTCGATGCCTTCCAGAATATTGACCGGAGTTCCCACGCCCATCAGGTAGCGGGGCTTGTCGGTAGGCAATATTTCGTTGACCACTTCAATCATCTCATACATTTTCTCCGTCGGTTCCCCTACGGCCAGTCCGCCGATGGCGTTTCCGTCGGCATTCTTCGAAGCGATGTACTCTGCCGAGCGCCGGCGCAGGTCGGGATACACACATCCCTGCACGATGGGGAAGAGCGACTGGCTGTAGCCGTACTTGGGCTCCGTTTCGTTGAAACGGGCGCAGCAGCGGTCGAGCCAGCGATGCGTCAGCTCCATCGACTTCTTGGCATAGTCATAGTCGGAGGTGCCGGGCGCACATTCATCGAAAGCCATGATGATGTCGGCCCCGATGGTGCGTTCGATGTCCATCACCCGTTCCGGAGTGAACAGGTGCTTCGACCCGTCGATGTGCGAGCGGAACTCCACGCCCTCTTCCCGCAGTTTCCGGATACCGGAGAGGGAGAACACCTGGAAGCCCCCGCTATCGGTCAGCATCGGGCGGTCGAAGCCGTTGAACTTATGCAGTCCTCCGGCCCCCTCAATGATGTCGAGTCCCGGGCGCAGATAGAGGTGATACGTGTTTCCCAGGATAATCTGGGCCTTGATGTCGTTCTTCAGTTCGTGAAGATGCACCCCCTTTACCGTACCGAGTGTGCCGACCGGCATAAAGATAGGGGTCTCAATCTGCCCGTGGTCGGTCGTAATCAGACCGGCGCGGGCATTCGATTTGGGATCCGTATGTTGTAACTCAAACTTCATTGTGCTGGGTTTTCTTGGTTTTTGTCTTTGTCTTCTTTCACGGTGAAATCAATGGCATCGGCCACCTTCTCGTCGGTCAGGGCCAGGCGGAGCACCTCCTTGATGTCCTTCACGTAGTGGAAGGTCATGCCCGTGAGGTACATCGGCTGGATTTCGTTGATGTCCTTGCGGTTTTCTTCACACAAGATGATGTCCTTGATACCGGCACGTTTGGCGGCCAGAATCTTTTCGCGGATACCGCCTACCGGCAATACTCGTCCGCGCAGAGTGATTTCGCCCGTCATGGCCAGGTTGGCTTTCACCTTCCGCTGGGTCAGTGCAGAAGCCAGTGAGGTGACCATCGTGATTCCGGCAGAAGGACCGTCTTTCGGAATGGCTCCTTCCGGCACGTGGATATGGATATTCCAGTTGTCGAAGATACCTTCCGGCAAGTCGAGCAGATGGCTGTGTGCTTTCAGGTATTCCAGTGCCAGCATGGCCGATTCCTTCATTACGGAACCCAGGTTTCCGGTCAGGGTCAACTGTCCCTTTCCGCGGCTCAGACTGGTTTCCACGAACAGGATTTCGCCGCCTACCGCCGTCCAGGCCAGTCCGGTCACCACGCCGGCATATTCGTTGCCTTGGTACTTGTCGCGGGAGTATTCCTGCGGGCCGAGGAACTTCTCGATGTCCTTCGGTTTCAGCTCATGTGTTTCGGTAAATTCCCCGCTGGCGATTTCCAGGGCGATTTTCCGCATCACCTTACTGATTTTCTTCTCCAGCTCACGCACGCCGCTTTCACGGGTATAGTTCTCGATGATGTATTCGATGGCCGGCTTGGTGAACTTCACGTGTTCCTTCTGCAAGCCGTTCTTTTCCATTTCCTTCGGAATCAGGTGGCGGCGGGCAATCTCGATTTTCTCTTCGGTGATGTAACCGCTCACCTCAATCAGTTCCATACGGTCGAGCAACGGAGTAGGGATGGTGCCCAGGTTGTTGGCCGTGGCAATGAACATGACGTTCGACAAGTCGTAGTCGATGTCCACATAGTTGTCGTGGAACGTGTTGTTCTGTTCCGGATCGAGCACCTCCAGCATGGCCGAACTCGGGTCGCCGTGGTTGTCGTTGCTCAGCTTGTCAATCTCATCCAGAATGATGACCGGGTTGGAGGTCTCCGCCTTGATCAGGCTCTTGATGATACGTCCCGGCATGGCACCGATGTATGTCTTGCGGTGTCCGCGGATTTCCGCCTCGTCGTGTACGCCACCCAGTGACATGCGGACATATTTCCGCTTCAGGGCCGTAGCGATGGAACGTCCCAGTGAGGTCTTTCCTACACCCGGAGGGCCATAAAGACAGATAATCGGCGATTTCAGGTCGCCTTTCAGCTTCAGTACGGCCAGGTATTCCAGAATACGTTCTTTCACCTTCTCCAGTCCGTAGTGTTCCTTGTCCAGAATCTTCTTGGCATTCGGAATGTCAATCACATCCTTGGTATAGACTCCCCACGGCAGGGAAAGCAACGTCTGCAGATACGTCAGCTGCACATTATAGTCGGGCGATTGCGGGTTGATGCGTTCCAGTTTGGCCAGTTCGCGGTCGAAAATCTCCTTCACCTCCGGTTTCCAGAGCTTTTTCTCGCCCTTTTTCTGGAGTTCCTCGATTTCGCCGTCCTGTCCGTTGCCCAGTTCGTCTTGAATGTTCTTGATTTGTTGTTGCAAGAAATACTCCTTTTGCTGGCGGTCCAGGTCTTCGCGGGTACGCATCTGGATGTTCTGCTTCAGCGTAGCCAGCTGGATAGTTTTGTTGAGCAGCTGAATTAGACGGTACAGTCTGGATTTCAGGTCGTTCATCTGCAACAACTCATACTTCTCGTCGATTGGGAAAGGGAAGTTGCCCGAGATGAAATTCACCAGCACCTCGTTGTCGTCCAGGTTTTTCAGGGCGAAGGCCGTGTCGGGAGAAATGTCGTCCGAAAGGTCGATTATTTTTTTGCTCAGCTCCTTGCACGTATCTATCAGCGTCTTGAACTCATCCGTCTTTTCTTCCTCCATATTCTCCTCAATCAAGGATACTTTTCCTTTCAGGAAGGGACGAGTGCTTGTAATCTCCTCCAGTTTGACTTTGGGTCCGGTGGCCTGAAGTATGGCCGTAATATTGCCTCCGGGCATTTCGAATACACGGAGCACCTTCCCGACAACCCCGATGGGGAACAAGTCTTTCTGCTTGGGAGATTCTATTTCACCTACTTTTTGCGTAGTGATTACAATTGATTCTTTGGTACGGAATGCCTGGTTGACCAGTTTCAGGGTCGGTTGTCGTCCTACGCTGATAGGCATTACGATGGAGGGAAATATCATCAGGTTGCGTAGGGGCATGACGGGAAATTCCTTGGAAAGATCCTTAGGAGCATCTTCTGCCGAAACGGTTTCGAATTCGGCCATCATCGGAATGTCATCGCCTTCTGCGTCGATCAGAAAATCGTTATTTTTTTTCTTCTTTGCCATATTGGTTTCTCTCTTCTAAATTTAAGAAGCATTTTTTATTGTTCAAACGGCACAAAGGTAATCATTCCGTGTCGAATTTGGAAACTATTTGCTTCAAATACCTGCTTAAAGTATAAAAATAATGTGGGATTTGTCTGCTTTCTGCCTGCATTTACGTATTTTTGGCGCAAATTTTAAGAAGAATATATGCCAAATCCTTTTTTTCAGTTCAAGCAATTTGTGGTGTATCATGATAAATGTGCCATGAAAGTAGGAACAGACGGTGTGCTGGCTGGAGCCTGGACACGGGTGGAGAATGCCCGCCGCATGTTGGACATCGGCACCGGAAGCGGTTTGATTGCCTTGATGCTGGCTCAACGCAATGCCACGGCTTCTGTCGTTGCAGTAGATATTGACGAGGGGGCTGTGGTGCAGGCGCGTGAGAACGTGGAACGGTCACCTTGGAAACACCGGATTGAGGTGTGCAGGGAAGACATCCGCCACGTGCCGGAAGACTGGGGAACTTTCGATGTGATTGTTTCGAATCCACCGTATTTTGTGGAGGACGTGAAATGTCCGCAACGGCAACGGAACACGGCGCGGCATACCGACGACCTGGACTTCGAAGCTTTGTTGTTGGCCGTAGCGAGGCTTTTGTCCGATTGTGGAACCTTTTCGGTTATTCTTCCGGCAGCGGCAGCCGCGGATTTCATTGCACTGGCATTGGGGAAAGGGCTGTTTCTTTCCCGTCAGACCTGGGTGCATCCTCGTGAGGAACTGGCAGCCAAGCGTGTACTGATGGAGTTTGCCAGACATCCTCTTCCGGAGACAGAGGTCACCCGTCTCGTGATTGAGTCGTCGGTCCGTCACGTCTATACCCCAGAATTTGAGAATCTGGCCCGCCCTTTCTATCTGGCGTTATAATGTCATTTCTTTGAGAGTCTTCTCAGAATGTGCTGGTTAAGTAACAACAGTTGCTTGTGCTTCTGGGCAATGGTCGATGTGAGAGGACGCCGTCCGATGAAATCGGTGAAGTGCTGGAGGATGTTCAGCGGGGGAGACGGCATGCGCTTGGGGCGTATCGGGGCAATGACATGAAGTCCCTGATGGATAATCTGGACTTCCAGGTCTTTTCCTCCCATCATCGGGTCGCCGTCGAAATGGAACACTCCCTCCTGAGCTCGGTGGATGACAATCCGTTTGTCCTTCATGGTCTTGATACGGCTGTTCTGGTCGAGGGTACGGTTGAACAACTGAAAGGACAAGGAAGGTACATCCAGCACCGTGAAAGGTTCTAGAATGGTGATGTCCATCATGCCGTCGGTCAGGGAAGCCTGAGGAGCGATATAAGCATTGTTCCCGTACTGGGACGCATTGGCACAGGCTATTAGAAAAGCCTTGTAGCGCACGGTACCTTCCGAATTCTCAATTTCGTAAGTCTCCGGCTGGTAGGTCAGGCTTTCGTGTAGGGTGTTTTCCAGATAGGTGAGCAGCCCTCTCTTGCCCGAATCGGCGAATTTCAGGCTCACGAACGCATCGAACCCCACTCCGCATGTACAGAAAAAAGGATGCTTGTCGATGATGCCATAATCAATGGTCTTGACAAGTCCGGCGTTCAGCACGTTGATAGCAGCTCTGGGTTCCATGGGGATATGCAGGTGGCGTGCCAGCCCGTTGCCCGAACCGCAGGGAATGATGCCCATGGCCGTATCCGTATGGATCAGTGCCCTTCCTATTTCATTGATGGTTCCGTCTCCGCCGATGGCTACCACGATGTCTGTACCTTCGGCGGCGGCCTGTGCGGCTATTTCCGAAGCATGTCCGGCATATTCAGTTTTCCGGATGGAATAGTCGTATTTGGATGCGTCCAGTTCTTGGCCAATCAGCTTTAGTATGAATTCTTTTCCGTGTGTTCCGGATATGGGGTTGACTACAAAAATGATTCGCTTTTTCGTGTCCATAAACCTGTTTCCTTAAATTTTGGGAGTACAAAAATAACATTATCTTTATAATCAGCGCCCTTTTTTGTGGATAATTAAACAAGAAACCATTTTTTTTAGTGGATTTGCGTCGGGTTTTGGAGTTTTTATTATCTTTGCACGTTCTTAGTGAAAAGGATGTAACGACAGGTTGCATAAGTATAAAGTTTAACGTAAGCTGGGATGCTTACCAGATACTTAGAATATGGGATTATTACAGGAAAAATTTAGTAAATTCAGATTGCCTCAGATGTATATGGAAAGAGGCGTTTATCCTTATTTCCGGGAAATAGACAGTGCCCAGGACACAGAGGTGATGATGGACGGAAAGAAGGTGCTGATGTTTGGTTCAAACTCTTACATGGGCTTGACTCACGACCAAAGAATTATTGACGCGGCCATTGCAGCGACTCGCAAATACGGTACGGGATGTGCCGGTTCCCGTCTGTTGAACGGAACACTTGATATCCACGTGCAGCTGGAAAAAGAGCTGGCTGAATTCGTTGGAAAAGATGAAGCGCTCTGTTTCTCTACGGGTTTTACGGTGAATGAAGGAGTGATTCCTCAGTTGGCCGGACGTGGTGACTACATCATTTGCGACGACCGCGACCACGCATCTATCGTAGACGGACGCCGTCTTTCTTTTGCCACTCAGCTGAAATACAAGCATAATGACATGGAGGCTTTGGAGAAAGAACTCCAGAAATGCGAACCGGACGCTGTGAAACTGATTGTAGTGGACAGCGTGTTCTCCATGGAAGGCGACTTGGCTAACCTGCCGGAAATTGTCCGTCTGAAGAAAAAATACAATGCCAGCATTTATGTAGACGAAGCTCACGGTTTGGGTGTCTTCGGTCGCGAAGGCCGCGGTGTATGCGACCATTTCGGCGTAACGGACGATGTCGACCTGATTATGGGTACGTTCAGCAAGTCACTGGCATCTATCGGTGGTTTCGTAGCCGGTGACAAGGACGTCATCAACTGGTTGCGCCACAATGCCCGTTCTTATATCTTCCAGGCCAGCAACACACCGGCTGCTACGGCTGCCGCCAGAGAGGCCATTCATATTTTCAAGACCGAACCGGAACGTCAGCAGAATTTGTGGAAGATTACCAACTATGCGTTGAAGAGTTTCCGTGACGCCGGATTTGAAATCGGTGATACAGAAAGCCCGATTATTCCGTTGTACGTGCGCGATACGGACAAGACTTTCGAAGTGACCAAGCTGGCCTTCGACGAAGGTGTCTTCATCAATCCGGTAATCCCGCCTGCCTGTGCACCGCAGGACACACTGGTGCGCTTTGCACTGATGGCTACTCATACCAAGGAACAGGTGGACTTCGCCATTGAAAAATTAATCAAGTGCTTCAAACAACTGGATTTATTGAAATAATAAATTATATCGTTTGACTTTTTAAAGGACTTTGAAAGGAGGTTTTTACTATGGGAGCTGCAGGTAATAAAAAACCGAAAGGCATGCATAAAAAACATGCGCCGGCTTATCAAGTAGAAGAGGCCATTCATGAAAATGACCTGAAAAAAGGAAAAAAGAAATAAATCATTTGGCGATTTATTTTGAAAAGGGTTATATTTAGAGTATCCGAAGCTCAGGCAGAGGAACTCGGATATAACCCTTTTTTTATTGTATATTGTTTTAACTTGAAGGAGATATGATACTGAATGAAAGAGACAGCCGCCATGAACAAGTGTTGCAGGTGGCACAGCAGATGATGACAGCCGCCCGCACGGCCCCCAAGGGGAAGGGTGTGGACATCATAGAGGTGGCCATGGTGACGGAAAGCAACATCCGTATCCTGTCGGACACGATGAAGCAGATGTATGAAGACAATGGGTTTAAATTTTTCTTGCGGGACGCCGACAATATCCTGCAGGCGGAGTGTATTGTGCTGATAGGCACTCATTCACATCCGCAGGGGTTGGATTGCGGACATTGCGGGTATGAGACCTGTGCCAGCCGCAAGGAAGGAGTGCCTTGCGCCATCAACAGTGTGGATGTAGGCATCGCCATCGGGTCGGCCTGCTCCGTAGCCGCCGACCATCGGGTGGATACGAGGGTCATGTTCTCGGCCGGACTGGCAGCCCAGCAGCTCGACTGGCTGGACGGATGCACCCAGGTGTATGCCATCCCCGTGAGCGCATCCTCCAAGAATCCGTTCTTCGACCGGAAGCCTAAGACAGAATGAATTTTTCTGCCGCATACGCCACGCCGTCTTCCTCATTCGACAGAGTGATGAAGTCGGCGTTTTCTTTTACCACGTCCTGCGCGTTGGCCATGGCAATCCCTAGTCCGGCGTATTTAATCATGGACAGGTCATTGAATCCGTCGCCGATGGCAATCATTTCTTCGCGCGACACCCCAATCTTTTCCAGCATACCCGCCAGTGAAAGGGCCTTGTCGATACCCTTCGGCACCAGTTCCAGGAAATAAGGCTCGGAGCGGAACACGCCCATGCGGTCTTTCAGGTGGTCGTACATCTCTTTCTCCAGTACCGCCAGACGGGTAGGGTCGCCCACAATCAGACATTTGGCAATGGGGTGCTTCACAGCCTCCAGGAAGTTGTCCACCTTCTTGATTTTCATCACGTTGAGCAGCGCCTCTTTCAGCACGTATTCATCGTCGGGCTTTTCGGTCAGCACATATACCCCGTCGTAGGTCACGATGGCGAAATCGTTCTTCTTGGCACATTCATACAGGTAGGGAAGCACCTCCGGGTCGAGAAGGTTCTTGCATATCACTTCCTTGGTTTTCCAGTCGGTGATTTCCCCTCCGTTATAGGCCAGGATGTATCCTTCGTATTTCTGAAGCTCCAGCTGTTCGGCCAGAGGCACGATGCCGTAGGTGGGCCGTCCGGAAGCCAGTATGATTTTTATTCCTTTTTCCTGCGCTTTGAGAAGCGTTTCCCGGGTGTGAGGGGTGATTACTTTTTTCGAGTTGGTAAGCGTACCGTCGAGGTCTAATGCTAATAGTTTGTATTTCATAAAATAGTACTGTGAATCGGGTGCAAAAATACGGAAAAAAGTGTAATTGCGAAAATGCGGAAGCGGAAACGTGGTGCAAGTGGTGAGGTGGAGGGGGACGCTGGGTGGAAATAAGGCCTTGTGGTCTTGAAAATACAAGGGCACAGACGGAAAAACGCTTCCTGTTTTTCTACGTTTCGCGGGGCGGAAACGTAGGTTCTTCAGTCGGGAAACGTATGTTTTCGCGGGCAGAAACGTACGGTTTCCGGATGCGGGATGTAGAAAATGAAAGGGCGGATGGAGGTATATGTAACTGCATTTTAGGATTATGTGTAGGATTCTAGTCGGGAAAAGGTCTTCGAAAAATGGTGTTTATGAAAATAAAAATGGATAAATGCTACTTCTGACATTACAAGACCGTAAATAATAAAAGATGAGGATAATAAATATTAGTAATTTAAGTTTCTTCATGGATGAATTAAAGAAGTTTGATTCTCGTTTGAAAAGGGCTAAATAAATATAGCTGAAGCATTGGATATTATAAATGAGTGCAGTTGATACAAGCCAATATATGACAGAGTTCAACCTTATAGTTATAAACGGGTATTGGCTCTCGCGTAGGCAGTTTTTCACCTATTCATAGATTACGCTTCCCTTTGGAAAGCTATCAAATTTTTCGTATCTTTCGCAAGAAAGTTGATAACAGAAAGTATATGAATATTTATGTGGATTTTTCTTTAAGGTTGTTCGTGGCAGGCCTGATGGGGGTACTCATCGGTCTGGAACGGGAATACCGGGCCAAGGAAGCCGGCTACCGGACCCACTTCCTGGTAGCTCTGGGCAGTGCGTTGATGATGATTGTGTCGCAATATGGTTTCATGGATGTGTTGGAGAAAGATTTGGTGCGGTTAGACCCAAGTCGTTTGGCGGCCCAGGTGGTCAGCGGCATCGGCTTTATCGGAGCCGGAACCATTATCCTTTTGCAGAAGCAGGTGGTCCGCGGACTGACTACGGCGGCAGGGGTGTGGGCCACTGCGGGCATCGGACTGGCCATCGGAGCGGGTATGTATCTGATTGGTATTCTGGCCACCTTGCTGGCGCTGGCCGGACTGGAGGTGCTCAGCTATTGCTTCAAGAGTGTGGGCATGCGAAATATGATTATTGAATTTACGGCAGGGAATCCCGGCGTGCTGAAAGACGTGTCGGCCCGGTTCAGTTTAGACGGCTTCCAGATTGCTTCGTATGAGATGAACAAGGTGTATGAAGACGGACGGGAGATGTACCGCATCTCGATGGTGATACGGGCCAAACGGGCGAATGAAGAAGGGTTGCTTCTGATGATGCTGCATGATTTTCCCGATATTACGGTAAACCGGATTGTGTGACCTTATAAAAAGGGGCGCAAAAGGCCATTGAATGTACATGCAGTGGTATTCAATGGCCTTTTGGGTCAGCCGATATAGACGTTGACATGTAAGAATAAGCGGTCTTCTTTTTCGTCGATGTCGAAATCTATTTTGTCTTCGCGTGCCAGCCACCCGATTGCGGCATTCAAATCTCTATCAGACAATCCGGATTCTTTTTTCAGTTTTTCGTATTCCCAATGTGCGTTGTCGGAAAGGAGTTTCCAGACAATCCCGGCGTTTGTCCCAATTTGAGTCTTGTCCATCATAGTTTTTGAATTTAAATTATTTTATTTGTTTACTGTCAGGGCGAAGATATAAATATTTTGTTGTTGAAGCAAGTTTCTGGCTGTCAAATTTATGTCCCGTGTGGTATTTTGCGAGCATTTTTGGGACTTTTAGAACAGTGTTACAGAAATGTGACAAGTCTTTCTCGGATGGGGAGGTATTTTTATTCTTCATACCGTATCCTATTCCATTTTTTTCTTATAACTTTGCGTCAAGTAAAAAACGAAAATTATGAGAAGACATAAAATAAACTGGAAGGTTCCTAAAGGAGCGGAGTTGACCGAACTGGACAAGAAGGTGCTGTATTATCAGGACAGAGGCCATCTGGTTCCCACTCGCCAGTTGATTAAGACTCCGGAGCAGATTGAAGGCATCCGTCGCAGCGGGGTCATCAATACAGGGGTGCTTGATTTGGTAGAAAAAGAAATCCATGCCGGAATGAGTACGGCGGAGATAGACAAGCTGGTGTATGAATACACAAAAGACCACGGGGCTATCCCGGCTTGCTTGGGCTATGAAGGTTTCCCGAAAAGCTGTTGCACGTCAATCAATGAGGTGGTGTGCCACGGTATCCCGAACGAAGAAGAAATTCTGGAAGAAGGCGATATCATCAACGTGGACTGTACGACGATTCTGGACGGGTATTATGCGGATGCTTCCCGTATGTTTATCATCGGGAAAACTACTCCTCAGAAAGAGAAGCTGGTCCGCGTAGCTAAAGAGTGCCTGGAAATCGGAATGGAGGCAGCCAAACCGTTCAGTTTCGTGGGCGATATCGGCCATGCCATCGAAAAACATGCCAAGAAAAACGGTTTTTCAGTGGTACGCGACTTGTGTGGCCACGGGGTGGGACTGGAGTTCCACGAGGAACCGGATGTGGAGCACTTCGGAAAGAAGGGTACGGGCATGCTGCTCGTGCCGGGCATGGTGTTCACCATCGAGCCGATGATCAACATGGGAACCTGGGAAGTGTTTATAGATGAAGAAGACGGCTGGACCGTAGTGACGGAAGATGAGCTTCCTTCTGCGCAGTGGGAACATACGTTCGTGATGACGGAGCAGGGTCTTGAAATATTGACGCATTAATATAATAAGGTATAAAGACATTTTATGAGTACAATAATATTAGGAATAGAATCTTCTTGTGACGATACTTCGGCTGCGGTAATCAAAGACGGAGTGCTGCTTTCCAGTGTGATTGCCAGTCAGGCAGTGCATGAAGCATACGGGGGAGTGGTGCCGGAACTGGCTTCGCGTGCGCACCAGCAGAACATTGTGCCGGTGGTGCACGAGGCATTGAAGCGTGCAGGAGTAACAAAGGAAGAATTGAGCGCAGTGGCCTTTACCCGTGGACCGGGTCTGATGGGTTCCTTGCTGGTAGGGGTATCGTTCGCCAAAGGGTTTGCCCGTGCATTAGGTATTCCGATGGTAGAGGTAAACCATTTGCAGGGACATGTGATGGCGCATTTTATCAAGGAACCGGACGGTGAGAACGTGCAGCCCAGTCTGCCTTTTATCTGTCTGCTGGTATCGGGTGGAAATTCGCAGATTATCCGTGTGAATGCCTACAACGACATGGAGGTGCTGGGACAGACCATCGACGATGCAGCAGGAGAGGCTATCGACAAATGTTCCAAGGTGATGGGATTGGGCTATCCCGGCGGACCGATTATTGACAAGCTGGCACGTCAGGGAAACCCGAATGCCTTTACATTCAGTAAACCACATATCCCGGGGTATAACTACAGTTTCAGTGGTTTGAAAACTTCTTTCTTGTATTCGCTCAAGGAATGGGTGAAGGAAGATCCGGATTTCGTGGAACACCACAAGACCGACTTGGCTGCTTCGCTGGAGAAAACCATCGTAGACATCCTGATGGACAAGCTTCGCAAGGTAGTGAAGGATACAGGCATCAAGGAAGTGGCAGTGGCAGGAGGTGTTTCGGCCAACAACGGACTCCGCAACGCTTTCCGTGAACACGCCAAGAAATATGGCTGGAACATCTTCATTCCGAAATTCGGCTATACCACCGACAATGCGGCCATGATTGCCATTACGGGATATTACAAATTTTTGGACAAGGATTTTTGCACTATAGACAAACCCGCTTATTCACGGGTAACCATTAAGTAATAATTTAGAAAAAAGAGATTATGTCAGTAGAAACCAAAACACTAAGTAAGGAGATAAGTGAAATCTTCTGGAGAGAAGGTTTTACATTGGCTACCGCAGAAAGCTGCACGGCTGGTAACGTGGCTGCCATTATAACTGCTATCCCAGGTAGTTCTCGTTTCTATAAAGGTGGAATCATCGCCTATTCAAATGAGGTGAAAGTGAATCACCTGCATGTGAATGCAGAAACATTGGAAAAATATGGGGCTGTAAGTGAAGAGACCGTGGTGGAAATGGTAAAAGGAGCCATGGAGGCGTTGGATACGGATTATGCAGTAGCTACATCGGGTATTGCCGGACCTGCGGGCGGCACTCCGGAAAAGCCTGTAGGCACCATCTGGGTGGCTGCCGGTTCGAAGGAAAAGGTGCTCACGGCCATGCTGAGTGAAGATGAAGGTCGCGAGAAAAATATCCAGGCTGCTACGGCTAAAACCCTGCAATTATTGCTGGAATTATGCCAAAATCAAGAAAATGAGGGGTAAAAGTGCAATTTGTTGGTGAAAGATTTGTTTATATAAAATAAAATCGCTTACTTTGCACTCCGTTTGAAAGAACCATGGAATAAAACTATAAAAACTAGATAGAAATGTCGAAAATTTGTCAAATTACCGGAAAGAAAGCCTTGATAGGCAACAACGTTTCACACTCTAAGAGAAGAACAAAAAGAACTTTTGATGTGAACTTGTTTACAAAGAAATTCTACTATGTAGAACAGGATTGCTGGATTAGCCTGAATATCTGTGCTAACGGCTTGCGAGTTATTAACAAAAAAGGCCTGGATGCAGCGCTGAATGAAGCAGTGGCAAAAGGCTATTGTGATTGGAAAACTATCAAAATTATTGGTTAATTAAAAGGAGAGAAAGACTATGGCTAAGAAAGCTAAAGGAAACAGAGTACAGGTAATCCTTGAATGCACAGAAATGAAGGATAGTGGTATGCCGGGAACTTCTCGTTATATTACAACAAAGAACAGAAAAAATACCACTGAAAGATTGGAACTGAAGAAGTACAATCCGATTTTGAAAAGAGTAACAGTTCATAAAGAAATTAAATAATAACAGACCATGGCAAAGAAAACAGTCGCAACCCTTCAGACAGGTAAAGAAGGACGTTCTTATACTAAGGTTATCAAAATGGTTAAGTCTCCGAAAACAGGTGCTTACGTTTTTGACGAACAAATGGTTCCTAACGATAAAGTTCAGGACTTCTTCAAGAAATAATTTAGCTATTCAGATATAAAATGCTAAATAAAAGTTCCTTTCATTGAAAATATGAAAGGAACTTTTTTTGTGTGTAAACTAGAATAGTTATATCTTTGTGTCAGAAACTGATAAAAGTAAGTTGTATGGGATTTTTTAGTTTTTTCTCAAAGGAAAAAAAAGAGACATTAGACAAAGGATTGTCTAAAACCAAAGAAAGTGTATTCGGCAAGATTGCACGTGCGGTAGCCGGAAAATCGAAGGTAGATGATGAGGTCCTGGACAATCTGGAGGAAGTGCTCATTACGTCTGATGTAGGAGTAGAAACTACGCTGAATATTATCAAGCGCATAGAGGCCAGAGTGGCAAAAGATAAGTATGTGAATACGCAAGAGCTGAATAATATTCTTCGCGAAGAAATTGCGGCATTGCTGATGGAAAACAATACGGTGGATGCAGCAGATTTTGATATTCCACAAACCAAGACTCCTTACGTCATCATGGTAGTAGGGGTGAATGGAGTGGGGAAAACCACTACCATTGGCAAACTGGCTTATCAGTTCAAGAAGGCAGGAAAGAAAGTTTATCTGGGAGCAGCTGATACGTTCCGTGCAGCCGCCGTGGAGCAGCTGGACATTTGGGGTGAACGGGTAGGCGTACCTGTTATCAAGCAGAAGATGGGGGCAGACCCGGCTTCAGTGGCTTTCGACACCCTGAGTTCGGCTACGGCCAACCATGCGGATGTGGTCATCATCGATACAGCAGGCCGTCTGCATAACAAAATCGGCTTGATGAACGAGCTGACCAAAATCAAGAATGTGATGAAAAAGGTGGTTCCCGATGCACCGCATGAGGTGTTGCTGGTGCTCGATGGTTCTACCGGACAGAATGCATTTGAACAAGCCAAACAGTTTACGCTGGCTACGGAGGTGACGGCAATGGCCATTACCAAACTCGACGGTACTGCCAAGGGGGGTGTGGTAATCGGTATTTCCGATCAGTTCAAGATTCCGGTGAAGTACATCGGACTGGGAGAAGGCATGGAGGACCTGCAGATATTCCGTCGCCGGGAATTCGTAGATTCGTTGTTTGGCCCAACCACAGAGAAATAAATGAGAAAGAATACAATTGATATTATTACATTAGGGTGCTCAAAGAATCTGGTGGACTCTGAAAAACTGATGAAGCAGCTGGAGGCCAACGGATACAAAGTGACGCACGACAGTGCACACCCTCAGGGAGAAATAGCCGTCATCAATACGTGCGGTTTTATTGGCGATGCCAAGGAAGAGTCTATCAACATGATATTGGAGTTTTGTCAGGCCAAGGAAGAAGGCCGGCTGAAGAAACTCTATGTGATGGGCTGTCTGTCAGAACGTTATCTGAAGGACTTGCAGAAGGAAATTCCGCAAGTGGACAAGTTCTATGGAAAGTTCAACTGGAACGAGCTGCTGGCCGATTTAGGCAAGGCATATCATTCGGAGTTTTCCATCGAGCGTCACCTGACGACTCCCAAGCATTATGCCTATCTGAAGATTTCGGAAGGATGCGACCGCAAATGCTCATATTGTGCCATTCCTATTATCACCGGAAAGCATGTGTCCCGTCCGATGGAAGAGATTCTGGACGAGGTGCGTCTGCTGGTGTCGGAAGGCGTGAAGGAATTTCAGGTCATTGCGCAGGAACTGACGTATTATGGCGTGGACTTGTACAAGAAACAGATGCTGCCGGAACTGATTGAGCAGATGGCACACATTCCGGGAGTGGAATGGATTCGCCTGCATTATGCCTATCCGGCTCACTTTCCGGAAGATTTGTTCCGTGTGATGCGGGAGAACGACAACGTGTGCAAGTATATGGACATCGCCCTGCAGCACATCAGCGACAATATGCTGGAAAAAATGCGCCGTCATGTGACAAAAGAGGAAACCTATCAGTTGATTGAGAAATTCCGTAAGGAGGTGCCAGGCATTCACTTGCGCACTACGCTGATGGTAGGCCATCCGGGAGAGACGGAACAGGACTTCGAGGAACTGAAGAAGTTTGTGCGGAAGGCCCGCTTTGAACGCATGGGAGCCTTTGCCTATTCGGAAGAAGAAGGCACTTATTCGGCCAAGCACTACAAGGATGAGATTCCGCATGAAGTGAAGCAGCAGCGCCTGGATGAACTGATGGCCTTGCAGCAGGAAATTTCGGCCGAACTGGCGCACCAGAAAATCGGACAGGAGTTCAAGGTTATCATCGACCGGAAAGAAGGAGACTATTATATCGGTCGTACGCAGTTCGACTCACCGGAGGTAGACCCGGAAGTGCTGATTGATGCGGCAGACCATCGGCTGAAGACGGGTACTTTCCATCGGGTGAAGGTGTATGATGCCGACGATTTTGATTTGTATGCCACAATCGTAAAATAGAATGACAAATAAGGAATTCATAGAGGAACTTTCCCGTCGGGTGGATAAGCCAGGAAAGGATACGGCTGCATTGGTATCTTCTTTGACCGACAGCCTGTCGCAGACATTGCAGGAAGGAAAAACTGTAAGTCTGCAGGGGTTTGGTGTGTTTGAAGTGAAGAAGAAAATGGAACGTATCTCTGTGAATCCTGTCACCAAGCAGCGTTTTCTGGTTCCCCCGAAACTGGTGCTTGGTTTCAAGCCCAGTGTATCTCTGAAAGATAAGTTTAAAAACACTTCGCCGGATGAATGAAAAAATAACCTTGCAGGAGCTGGCGGACTTGTTTGCCCGGAAAAGTCAGCTGGAACAGGCTGATGCCGAACAGTTTGTCAAGGCATTCCTTTCTTTGATTGAGGAAGCTTTGGCAAGGGATAAGTATGTGAAGGTGAAAGGGCTGGGAGTCTTTAAGCTGATTAATGTGGAGGCACGGAAAAGTGTGGATGTCAATACCGGAGAGGCCATTGAGATTCAGGGACATGCACGTGTATCCTTTATCCCGGAAGCGGGGTTGAGAGAGCTTGTCAATAAGCCGTTTGCCCATTTCCAGTCGGTCTTGCTGAAAGAGGATGTACATTTCGAGGATATTCCAGAAGGGGAGACTCAGTCGGAAGGGAAAGGACTGGACCTGAACGAAACGGATCTTCCGGAGGAGGTTGATGCAGTCCGGCCTGAACCGCAGCAGGACAACGCTGCAAAACCGGAAGAGGAAATACAGAAGAAGACAGAAGTCGGGGAACATGTGCTGCCGGAGAAAACGGAATTGCAGGTGGCTCCATCGGCTCCTGAAGATTCAGAACCTCAGAAACAAGCTCCGGCTCCGGCAGAAGCAACGGAAGAGGCACCGGTTCCGCCGGTGACAGCGGGTAAGGAAAGCAGAATACCGTGGTGTTTGATTGCTTCTCTGCTGCTGGCTGGAATCTTGATTGGAGGGGCTGTGACGTGGACGCTGACTTCTGGAAGGCGTTATATCCCGGAACAGCTGGTGCAATACCTCATGGAACGCGAATCTCAACAGAGTGTTCCTTCCGTATCTCAGGAGAAAGAAAAGACCGATACGGTGAAAGCGGTTCCTGACTCTGCCCGTGTGATACAAGTGCAGAAAAAGGATACAGTGGCAGCCGCTGTTCCTCAAGAGACAGCCCGGCAAACATCTTCGGCAACTCCGGCCAAGCGCGAAACCCTGGCCGATACGGTGGAATACCAGATTACGGGTACGCAGACTTCGTATACGATTCGTCCCGGGGAGAGTCTGGTACGGGTGGCCCTGAAGTTCTATGGCAACAAGAAATTGTGGCCTTATCTGGTGAAGCATAATAAATCCATCATTAAGAATCCGGACAATGTGCCGGTGGGGACGACTATCCAGATTCCGCAGCTTACTCCTAAAAAATAAACTAAGGCCTTGTTTGCGTGTAAACAGGGCCTTTTTAATTTTCTTTAGTTCAATAAGCCTTAAAAGGGGAAAGCCGTCTATATTTTTTTATCAAAATTTATTGTGCCTGTTAATGGAATGCCTTAATTTTGGGGTGCCTTTTTAGACATCGGTTTTGAAAGGCCGTTTTTTAATGAAAAAAATAGGAACTAAAATAGAAGAAAATTATGGCTGAAGCTATTGACATTCGTGAATTAAACGAACGTATCGAACGCCAGAGCGCATTCGTAACCAACCTGATGGAAGGAATGAATCAGGTAATCGTAGGTCAAAAACACCTCATCGAATCTTTGTTGATCGGATTGCTTTCCGACGGACATATCCTGCTGGAAGGTGTGCCGGGTTTGGCAAAAACATTGGCCATCAAGACCCTGGCTTCATTGATCGACTCCAAATACAGTCGTGTGCAGTTTACTCCTGATTTGCTGCCGGCCGATATCATCGGTACGATGATTTACAGCCAGAAGGACGAACAGTTCATCGCCAACAAGGGACCTATTTTCGCCAATTTCGTATTGGCCGATGAAATCAACCGTGCCCCGGCGAAAGTGCAGAGTGCCTTGCTCGAGGCCATGCAGGAACGTCAGGTGACACTGGGCAAGCAGACGTTCGCTTTGCCGAAGCCTTTCTTGGTAATGGCTACACAGAACCCGATTGAGCAGGAAGGTACCTATCCGCTGCCGGAAGCTCAGGTGGACCGTTTCATGCTGAAGGTCATCATCGACTATCCGAAGCTGGAAGAGGAAAAGAAGATTGTCCGTCAGAACATCTCCGGCGAACGTGTGGAAGTCCGTCCGATTCTGAAGGCGGAAGATATCATTGCAGCTCGCGAAGTGGTTCGTCAGGTGTATCTGGACGAAAAAATCGAGCAGTATATCGCCGACATCGTGTTCGCTACCCGTTATCCGGAAAAATACGATTTGAAGGACCTGAAGAGCCTGATTGGCTTCGGCGGTTCTCCGCGTGCGTCTATCAACCTGGCACTCGCTGCCCGCAGCTATGCCTTCATCAAACGCCGTGGGTATGTGATTCCGGAAGATGTGCGTGCCGTGGCACACGACGTGCTCCGTCACCGTATCGGACTGACTTACGAGGCAGAAGCGACCAACGTGACTTCCGACGAAATCGTCAGCAAGATTCTGAACAAGGTGGAAGTGCCCTGATAAGCGGGCGTCTGAAACCGTGGACGGGGAGGAGAGTGCTCCCGTCCGCTTTTATCCGCAGCGGGAAAGCTGCATAGATTATAAACGATTCAACCGTGTTCCTCGGCCGATTCCGCAGGGGCACGGTCAAATACTAAAGGAATGGAGACAAGTGAACTTTTAAAGCGTGTCCGTCAGATTGAAATCAAGACGAGGGGACTTTCGAGCAATATTTTTGCCGGCCAGTATCATTCGGCCTTCAAGGGTCGGGGTATGGCGTTCTCCGAAGTCCGCGAATATCAGTTTGGGGACGACGTGCGCGATATAGACTGGAATGTGACCGCTCGCTTCGACAAACCATTCGTGAAAGTCTTTGAGGAGGAACGTGAACTGACGGTCATGTTGCTGGTGGACGTGTCCAACAGCCTGGATTTCGGTACCATCAAACAGCTGAAGAAGGATATGGTGACGGAGATTGCCGCCACGCTTGCTTTTTCTGCCATCCAGAATAACGATAAGATTGGCGTGATTTTCTTTTCCGACCGGATTGAGAAATTCATCCCTCCCAAGAAAGGACGCAAGCACATTTTGTATATTATCCGTGAACTGCTTGATTTCAAGCCCGAAAGCCAGCGGACCAATCTGCAGTGTGCCATCGAGTACCTGACGAATGTGTTGAAGAAACGTTGTACGGCGTTCATCCTCAGCGATTTTATTGACGACCGGGACTTCCAGAATGCGTTGACCATTGCCAACCGGAAGCACGATGTGGTGGCAGTACAGGTGTATGACCGCCGGCTGGAAGAGCTTCCCGATGTGGGCCTGATGCTGGTACGCGATGCGGAAACGGGTCATGAACAGTGGATTGACACTTCTTCCAAGGCGCTGCGGAATGCACACCATGCCTGGTGGAAGGAAAGGCAGCAGAAGCTGAACGAAACCTTCACCCACAGCAATGTGGACTCTGTGTCTGTCCGTACGGACCAGGATTATGTGAAGGCGTTGTTGAATTTATTTGCTAAACGAAACTGACAGTTGACATGAGACATTTCATATTATATTACACGAAAATGATAAAGGCATGTTGCTGCGCGGTACTGATTTTGTGCGGAGTGTCCGGACTGAAAGCCCAGTCGGTAACAGTGGAAGCGACTATCGACTCTCTTCAATTGCTGATTGGCGAGCAGGCCAAAATCAAGTTGCAGGTCAGCATGGATGCCAACCAGAAACTGAGGTTGCCGCAGCTTCGTGACACGCTGGTCAGGGGAGTGGAGATTCTGGATGTGGCCAAACCGGATACCCAGCTGCTTAACGACAACAAGCGCTGGCTGATTTCACAGGAGTATACGGTGACTTCTTTCGACTCGGCACTGTATTACCTGCCGCCGTTCGAAGTGCTGGTCAATGACAAGGCCTACCGCTCCAAGGCGCTGGCCCTGAAGGTGTATTCCATCCCGGTGGATACGTTGCATCCCGACCAGTTCTTTGGTCCGAAAACCATTCAGGAGGTACCTCTCACATGGGACGATCTGGCTCCGTTGGTGTATTCCATCCTGTTGTTCATCGCATTGGGAGTGGTGACCGTCTTCTTTGTCATCCGCTATCGCGACAACAAGCCGATTATCAAGATTATCAAGATAGAACCGAAGTTGCCTCCTCATCTGGCTGCCATGAAGAAGATTGAGACCATCAAGGCCGACAAGGCTGCCAAACGGGAGGACCCGAAAGCATATTACACGGAACTGACCGATGTGATTCGTGTATATATAAAGGAGCGTTTCGGCTTCAATGCCATGGAGATGACTTCTTCGGAAATCATTGAACGCTTGCTGGAGGAAAAGGACAAGGATTCTATCCGCGACCTGAAGGCGATGTTTGAAACGGCCGATTTGGTGAAGTTTGCCAAATATGCGCCGCTGATGAACGAGAACGACATGAACCTGGTGAATGCCGTGGATTTCATCAACCAGACCAAGATAGAGGAAGATCCGAACGCCAAGAAGGAGCCTACGGAAATCAAGGTGGAGGAAAAACGTTCCAAACAGGGACGGATTGTACTGCTCTGCAGCATTGCCATCACGGGTGTAGCCGCACTGATTGCCTTGTATCTGTCTGTGCGTCACCTCATCGACCTCTTTTTTTAATTTTAAAATGAGTTGAGACTATGATTTTTGCGAATATAGAATATCTGTTCCTGCTGTTGCTGCTGATTCCGTATATCGTGTGGTACGTGATGCGCCGCAAGAAAACGGAACCGACCATGCAGGTATCTACCACACGGATGTACATGCAGGCTCCGCGCAGTTGGAAGGTGTATTTGCTGCATGCACCGTTCGTGCTCCGTATCTTGACGTTTGTGATGATTGTGCTGGTGCTGGCACGCCCGCAGACTACGGATAACTGGCAGAATACGGAAATTGAAGGTATCGACATCATGCTGGCGGTCGACGTATCGACCAGTATGCTGGCAGAGGACTTGAAGCCGAACCGTATCGAGGCGGCCAAGCAGGTGGCGGCAGAGTTCATCAACGGACGTCCGAACGACAACATCGGTCTGACCATCTTTGCGGGAGAGGCTTTCACGCAGTGTCCGCTGACGGTCGATCACGGGGTGTTGCTGAACTTGTTCCAGAGTGTGGGCTGCGACATGGTACAGCGTGGAATGATTGAGGACGGTACGGCATTGGGTATGGGACTGGCCAACGCGGTGAGCCGTCTGAAAGACAGCAAGGCCAAGTCGAAGGTGATTATCCTGTTGACGGATGGTGTGAACAACCGGGGAGACATCTCTCCGCTGACGGCAGCCGAAATTGCCAAGCAGTTTGGCATCCGCGTGTACACCATCGGTGTAGGAACCAACGGAACGGCACCTTATCCGATGCTGACATACGCGGGTGTGCAGTATGTGCAGATGCCGGTGGAAATCGACGAACAGACCATGAGTCAGATTGCTGGTACTACCAACGGAAACTATTTCCGGGCTACCAGCAATACTAAGCTGAAAGAAGTATACCGCGAGATTGACAAACTGGAGAAGACGAAACTGAACGTGAAGGAATTCAGCAAGCGCGAAGAGGCTTATCAGGTGTTTGCCCTGATTGCGTTCCTGAGCATCCTGCTTGAAATCCTGTTGCGGAATACAGTATTAAAGAAAATACCTTAAAAGAAGAAGCCATGTTTCGATTTGGAGAACCTCAATATTTATATTTACTGATTGTGTTGCCCTTGCTGGCTGTGTTCTATTTTTATACGAACTACCGCCGCCGCAAGCGCTTGCGCGAATACGGTAGTCCGGAACTGCTGGCACACTTGATGCCGGATGTGTCCAAATACCGTCCCGATGTCAAGTTCTGGCTGACTTTTGCTGCACTGGCCATGGTGATTTTCATGCTGGCCCGTCCGCAGTTCGGTTCCAAGATGGAGACGGTGAAACGGCAAGGTGTGGAAACCGTGGTGGCACTGGATATTTCCAACTCTATGTTGGCACAGGATGTCACTCCCAGCCGTCTGGAGAAGTCGAAGAAACTGATTTCCCGTCTGGTGGAAACGTTCAACAACGACAAAGTGGCCATGATTGTGTTTGCAGGTCAGGCCTTTACACAGCTCCCGATTACGAGCGACTATGTATCGGCCAAGATGTTCCTGGAAACCATTTCTCCATCGTTGATTACCACGCAGGGTACGGATATCGGCGGGGCTATCGACCTGGCCATGAAAAGTTTCACGCCGAATGAAGGCGTAGGAAGAGCCATCGTGCTGATTACGGATGGAGAAAACCACGAAGGAGGAGCGATAGAAGCTGCACAGGCAGCCGCCAAGAAAGGAATCCGCGTGTTTGTGCTGGGTGTTGGTTCGCCCGACGGTTCACCCATTCCGGTGGAAGGCAGCAACGAGTTCCGCCGCGATAAGGACGGTAATGTGATTGTGACCCGTCTGAACGAACAGATGTGTCAGGAAATCGCCAAGGCGGGAAACGGCATTTATGTGCGGGTGGACAACACCAACAATGCGGAGAGAGCCTTGAACGCGGAAATCAACAAACTGGCAAAGGCGGACGTGGAGACTCAGGTCTTTACGGAATTCGACGAGCAGTTCCAGGTACTGGCCTGGCTGGCCCTCTTGTTGCTGGCTGCCGACCTGATGATTCTGAACCGCAAGAATCCGCTTTTCAAGAATGTGAAACTCTTTAAATGAAATTGGAGATGAAAGTGAAAGGATATATGCTGTGTATGTGCCTGGCCATGACTGCTGTGGCGGGTTACGCACAGAAAACAGACCGTGATTTTCTGCGGAGCGGCAACAAACTCTACAAGGACAGTTTGTTTGTCAAGGCAGAAGTGGACTACCGGAAGGCACTGGAACTGAATCCCAAGTCGACCGATGCCATGTACAACCTGGGCAATGCGTTGCTGATGCAGCAGAAGGGGAAGGAGGCCATGGAACAGTTTACCGCTGCTTCAAAGATTGAAAAGGACAAGATGAAGCTGGCGCAGATTTACCATAACATGGGTGTTATCCTGCAGTCGTCCAAACAGTTGCCGCAGTGTATCGAAGCCTATAAGGAATCCCTGCGCAACAATCCGAAGGACAATGAAACCCGCTACAACCTGGCACTGGCGCAGAAGCAGCTGAAAGACCAGCAGCAGAACCAGCAGAATCAGGACCAGAAACAGAACAAGCAGGACCAGAAGCAGGACGGCAAACAGCAGAACAAGGACCAGCAAGACCAGAACAAGAAAGACCAGCAGAATCCGCAGCAACCGCAGCAGAATCAGAACCAGATGTCGAAAGAGAATGCCGAACAGTTGCTTAACGCTGCCATGCAGGACGAAAAGAACGTGCAGGACAAGGTGAAGAAGCAGATTCAGGTGCAGGGCCGTAAACTGGAGAAGGACTGGTAAACCAACAAAGATGAAGAACAAACGAATAATTATAAATCAAAGAATAATGCGAAAGATAATATTCTTACTTTTTATGATACTTGCCGTAGGACAGGTGAAGGCTGACAACGTACGGTTTGTGGCGGAAGCTGCCGACGTGGTGGTCAGTGGTGACCAGGTGCGTCTCGTCTTCACGGTCAATTCGCAAGATATCAAGGACTTCCGGGCACCTTCTATCAAGGGCTTCGATGTGCTGATGGGACCGAGCCGTTCTCAGCAGAGCAGCATCCAGATTATCAACGGAAAGCGTACGTCGAGCAGCTCGACGGCTTTTACGTATATCCTGTTGGCGGGTAATCCGGGTACTTACACCATTCCCGCAGCCAGTGTGGAAGTGGATGGAAAGAAAGTGTTTTCGAATGCCATTTCCATCAAGGTGCTTCCGCAGGATCAGGCATCGAAGAGCGGAGGAAACGGTGGGGGAAGCGGTTCTTCCTCCCGGAGTCAGGTGGCAGGCAGCCGGATTACGTCTAATGATTTGTTTATCACGGCTACGGCCAGCAAGACGACTGTACACGAACAGGAAGCCATTCTGTTGACTTACAAGGTGTATACCGTGGTGAATCTGCGCCAACTTCGTGGGGATATGCCCGACTTGAAAGGCTTTCATACGCAGGAAGTGGAATTGCCGCAGCAGAAGACTTTCACGCTGGAGCATTATAAGGGACGGAATTACAATACGACGGTGTGGAGCCAGTATGTACTGTTCCCGCAGCAGACCGGCAAACTGGAGATTCCTTCCATCACGTTCGATGGGGTGATTGCCCAGCAGACAGCTTCCGAAGATCCGTTTGACGCGTTCTTCAATGGCGGGGGATACGTGGAGGTGAAAAAGAAAATCACTACTCCCAAGCTGGTCATCAACGTACAGCCGCTTCCGGCTAAACCTGCCGGATTCTCGGGCGCGGTGGGTGACTTCAAGCTGGCTTCGTCTATCAACGCTACCGACGTGAAGACCAACGATGCCGTAACCATCAAGCTGACCCTGACGGGTACGGGTAACATGAAACTGATCAGTACGCCCGACATCAAGTTCCCGCAGGATTTTGAGGTGTATGATCCGAAAGTGACCGACAACTACAAGCTGACCAGCAGCGGACTGACGGGTACAAAGACCTTCGAATATCTGGCTATTCCGCGCCATGCCGGTAACTTTACCGTTCCGGCAGTGGAATTCACGTATTTCGACCTGAAGAGCAACAGTTACAAGACGCTCAAGACAGAGGCTTATAACTTAAAAGTGGCAAAGGGACAGGGCAATGCCGATCAGGTGATTGCGGATTTCACCAACAAGGAGAACGTGAAGATGCTGGGCAAGGATGTCCGCTTCATCAAGCTGGGCAATACGACCCTCCGTCCGAAAGGTGAATTCTTCTTCGGCAGCGTAGGCTATTACTTGTGGTATCTGATTCCATTGCTGCTGTTCATCGTCTTTGCGGTGATTTATCGGCAGAAGGCTCTTGATAATGCCAACGTGGCCAAGATGAAGACCAAGAAGGCCAACAAGGTGGCTACCCGCCGTATGAAACTGGCTGGCAAGCTGTTGGCCGAAAACAAGAAGAACGAGTTCTACGATGAGGTGCTGAAGGCCTTGTGGGGATACATCAGCGACAAGCTCAGTATTCCGGTGTCACAGCTTTCAAAGGACAACATCGAAGCCGAACTGGCCAACTACGGCGTAGAGGAGGCCCTGATTGCCGAGTTCATTGGGGTGCTCAACGAATGTGAATACGCACGTTATGCGCCGGGCGATGAGAACGAGGCCATGGACAAGGTTTATTCCGCTTCCGTGGAAGTGATCAGTAAAATGGAAAACAGTATCAAACATTAAAAACGGATAGGAGAGCAACTAGATATGAAGAAATTGTCTTTACTATTGATTGGGCTGATTGGGTGCATCCAGTTTGCGATGGCGGCCCCCACCAAGGCGGAGGCTGACGAAGCATACCAGAAGAACCAGTTCAGTGAGGCGGCTGCCATGTACGAGCAAATCTTGCAAACGCAGGGCGAGTCGGCCGATATCTATTATAATCTGGGTAATGCCTACTTCAAGATGAAGAACACGCCTAAGGCAGTGCTCAACTATGAACGGGCACTTTTGCTGAGCCCGGGAGATGCCGATATCCGCTTCAACCTGGATATGGCCCGGAGCAAGACGGTGGACAACATCACGCCGACAGCCGAGGTGTTTATCGTCACCTGGTATAAGTCGCTGGTCAACCTGATGAGCGAGAAAAGCTGGGGATATATAGGAATTTTCTCCTTCATTCTTTTGCTGATTGGGGTTTCTTTCTATATCTTCGGCAACCGTCTTTGGATTAAGAAGACGGGATTCATCGGAGCCGTAGTATTTCTGGTGGTGACGGTATGTGCCAATATTTTTGCCAGCGAACAGAAGTCAGAACTTGTAGACCGTACAGGTGCCATTGTGATGGAACCGACCATTAACGTCAAGAGCACGCCGAACGAAAGCGGTACCGACCTGTTCGTGCTTCACGAAGGAACGAAGGTCTTCATTGAAGACAATTCCATGAAGGGCTGGAAAGAAATCCGCCTGGAAGATGGCAACAAAGGTTGGGTGAAGACAGAAGCAATAGAACTCATTTAATTCAGACATAGAAATGGCAGACATACAGCAACTCATAGAGGCCGACAAGGCATTGCTGCTTTCGTTGAACGGAAGTGACTCCTTGTTTTGGGACGGATTCATGTGGACGGTGACCGATACGCGTACATGGATTCCAGCTTTGGTGGTGTTGCTGTATGTCATTTTCAAGAACAACCGTATACCGCAAGGGCTTGTCATTGTATTGATGTTTGCCCTTTCCGTGACACTGGCCGATCAGATTGCGTCGGGCATTTGCAAGCCTTATTTTGCCCGTTTCCGCCCTGCACAGGATCCGGAGCTGATGTACATGGTACAGACGGTCAACGGTTACCGTGGCGGTTTGTACGGATTTATTTCCAGCCATGCGGCCAACACCTTTGCGGTGGCCATGTTTGCTTCATTGCTGGTACGCTATTTACCGTTCACGTGCATGATGTTTCTTTGGGCGTTGATACCTTCGTATTCACGCATTTATCTGGGAGTGCATTATCCCGGTGATATTCTGTGTGGAGCAGTGGAAGGGATGCTGGTGGGCACATTGGTGTATTTCCTGTATGCTTATCTTTGCAAGCGCTTCTTTGATGACAGTCCACAGTATATCTCCACCCAGTATACGGCAAGCGGATATACAAAGGACGACATCTTTCTCTTGCATGCGACTTTGCTGCTGACCTATTTTTATGCCGTTATCAAGGGAATGGCAGTGGCAAAATTTCTGAATTTCTAGTCGGTCTGTCAAGTAAATTTGAAAAAAAACGTGATAGGTTTTGTCTACTCATAATCTTTTACTATATTTAAATCGAGAATTAAAAAAGAAACAATTAACATATTTGTCTAACGCTTAATTTTGATTACTATGAACAGAACGATAACATTTAACGAACTTCGTAAAATCAAAGACTCATTGCCCTCGGGCAGCATGCATCGTATTGCCGACGAATTGAATCTCAGTGTGGAAACGGTGCGAAATTTCTTTGGAGGACATAATTTTAAGGACGGAAAAAGCGTGGGTATCCACTTGGAACCAGGGCCTGACGGCGGGTTGGTTATGCTGGATGATACCACGGTGCTCGACAAGGCAATAGCCATTCTGAAAGAAGTACAACGTGCTTGATAAAACAGGGCTGTAACAGGGAGAAGGAGAGTATCCGTTCTTGTGGCAGCCCTTCTTGTTTAATGATATTAACCCTTTAAAAGCAGAAGCCATGGAAGAAAAACTTGTTACACTGGCCATTCTTACTTATTCTAAGGCTCAGATTCTGAAGAATGTGCTTGAAAATGAAGGAATTGAGGCATGCATCCATAATGTCAATCTGATTCAGCCCGTCATATCTTCGGGCGTGAGGATACGTATCCGGGAGAGTGACTTGCCCAGGGCTTTGAAAATCATTGAAAGTTCTACGTGGCTGGCCGAGGATGTAGTCAACGAGGAGAAAACGGAAGAGAAACATGGCAAGCAGATATTGGTTCCGGTCGATTTTTCCGATTATTCAATGGCTGCGTGTGAGTTTGGATTCAATTTTGCTGCTAAGATTCAAGCGGAGGTAGTATTGATGCATGTGTATTTCAGCCCGGTGTATATGCCTAGCCTGCAATATGCCACCGAGAGTTACGGACTGCCTATGGAACATGAATTGGGCATTAAAAGTATGCTCGACAACATTCATGAACAACTGAAGAAGTTGACCGACGGCATAAAAGACCGGATTGCGAAGGGAGAGTTGCCCGACGTGAAATATACCTGTGTGCTGAAGGAAGGAGTGCCTGAAGAGGAAATCCTGCATTATGCACGCGAAGAAAAGCCGCTTATCATCATCATGGGAACCCGAGGAAAGGGAGAGAAGGAAATGGATCTGATTGGTAGCGTGACGGCTGAAATCATTGACCGTAGTCCGGTGTTTGTATACGCCATTCCGAAAAATGCGACCAAGAAGAACTTCGATGAAATCCATAAGATTGCATTCTTTACCAGCTTTGACCAGCGTGATTTGATTGCGTTTGACTCATTGGTAACTACTTTCAAGGATTATCACTTTGAGGTTTCGTTCATCCATTTGAGTGACAATGCGCAAAAACGTACGTGGAATGAAATCAAGTTGGTCGGTATTCAGGAGTACTTTAAGAAGCAGTATCCGCAGCTGACGATAGACTACGACATGATGGGAGAAGATAGCCTGCTCAGCAATTTGGACAACTATGTAAAGGAAAAAGGAATCGATGTGCTGTGCTTATCCAATTACAAGCGGAACATTTTTGCCCGTCTGTTCAATCCGAGCATTGCTCGCCGGATGATTTTCCATTCCAATACACCGATTCTGGTGATTAAGTGAATGTAGTATCTTTGATGAATGTGTTTATACAGGGCCGGATTCTTTTCGAATTCCGGCCCTGCATCATTTGGATTTATTCTGTTTTGTTTATTTTTCTTCCAGCAAATCCGGACGCAAACGCTTCGTCCGTTCGAGCGACTGCTGGAACTCCCATTCACGAATCTTCGCTTCATGCCCCGACAGCAGGATGTCGGGCACCTTCCAGCCCTTGTAGTCCGCCGGACGGGTGTACACCGGAGGAGCCAGCAGGTTGTCCTGGAACGAATCGGACAAGGCCGACTGCTCGTCGGAAATCACTCCCGGAATGATGCGGACAATGGAGTCGGCAATCACCGCCGCCGCCAGCTCACCGCCTGTCAGCACATAGTCGCCGATACTGATTTCCTTCGTGATGAAATGCTCGCGGATACGGTAGTCGATGCCCTTGAAATGCCCGCACAGGATAATCAGGTTCTGCGACAACGACAGCGTGTTCGCCATCTTCTGGTTGAACTGCTCCCCGTCGGGCGTTGTGAAAATCACCTCGTCGTAGTCCCGTTCCGCCTTCAGCGCGGAAATGCAACGGTCAATCGGCTCAATCTTCATCACCATGCCCGCACATCCCCCGAACGGATAGTCGTCCACCTTGCGGTAACGGTCGTACGCGTAGTCGCGTAGGTTGTGGATGTGAATCTCGGCAATTCCTTTCTTCTGTGCCCGGCTCATGATGGAGTAATTGAAGAACCCTTCAATCATTTCAGGCAATACGGTTATAATGTCTATTCTCATTTGTCTGCGATTGTTTTTTGCAAAAGTACGAATATTTTTGCTACTTTTGCATGAAACATTACGCTTTAATGTCATGACAGAAATAGAAAGAATCGACCAATTGCGTGAAGAATTGCACACGCACAATCATAACTACTACATTCTCAATGCCCCCACCATCAGCGACCAGGAATTCGACCACTTGATGCGCGAACTGCAGGACCTGGAGGCGAAACATCCCGAACACTACGACCCGAACTCGCCGAGCGTGCGCGTGGGCAGCGACTTGAACAAGGAGTTCCGCCAGGTGGAACACAAGTATCCCATGCTTTCGCTGGGCAACACGTATTCCGAGGCGGAGGTACGGGAGTTCTACGAACGGGTGCGGAAAGCGCTGAACGAGGATTTCGAAATCTGCTGTGAACTGAAGTTCGACGGGACGTCCATCTCGCTGACCTACGAAGACGGGCAGCTGGTGCAGGCGGTAACCCGTGGCGACGGTGTGCGGGGCGACGACGTGACGGACAACGTGAAGACCATCCGTTCCATCCCGTTGCGCCTGCCGGGCGAAGGCTATCCCCGCCAGTTTGAAATCCGTGGCGAGATTCTGATGCCGTGGACGGTGTTCGAGGAACTGAACCGCGAACGGGAGGAACGCGAGGAACCGCTGTTTGCCAACCCGCGTAACGCGGCATCGGGCACACTCAAGTCGCAGAACTCGGCGGTGGTGGCTTCGCGCAAACTCGACGCGTACCTATATTATTTACTAGGAGAAGAACTGCCGCACGACGGGCACTATGAGAACTTGCAGGAGGCCGCACGCTGGGGCTTCAAGATTTCCTCGCACATGCGCAAGGTGCGCACACTGCAGGAGGTGTTCGACTTCATCAACTACTGGAATCTGGAACGCAAGAACCTGCCGGTGGCTACCGACGGCATTGTGCTGAAGGTAAACTCCCTGCGTCAGCAGCGTAACTTGGGCTATACGGCCAAGTCGCCACGCTGGGCCATCGCCTACAAGTTCCAGGCGGAGCAGGCATGCACCAAGCTGCTGAAGGTAACGTATCAGGTGGGACGTACGGGGGCCGTTACTCCCGTGGCCAACCTGGAGCCGGTGCAGCTTTCGGGAACGGTGGTGAAGCGGGCTTCGCTCCACAATGCCGACATCATCGAGGCGCTCGACCTGCACCTGGGCGACATGGTGTACGTGGAAAAGGGAGGCGAAATCATCCCGAAGATTACGGGGGTGGACAAGGACGCGCGTCCGGCAGGTAGCGAGAAGGTGACCTTCATCACGCACTGTCCGGAGTGCGGCAGCAAGCTGGTGCGCTACGAAGACGAAGCGGCCCACTACTGTACGAACGAGGACGGCTGTCCCACGCAAATCAAGGGGCGCATCGAGCATTTCATCAGCCGCCGCGCGATGAACATCGAGGGACTGGGTCCGGAGACGGTCGACCAGTTCTATCAGGAGGGACTGATTCACGACGTGGCCGACCTCTATACGTTGCAGGCCGCCGACATTTGCCGCCTGAACCGCATGGGCGAGAAATCGGCCGAGAACATCATCCAGGGAGTGGAGAAGTCGAAGACCGTGCCCTACGAACGGGTACTCTTTGCCTTGGGCATCCGCTTTGTGGGCGAGACCGTGGCCAAGAAAGTGGCGCGGGCGTTCCCATCCATCGACCTGCTGAAGGCGGCCACACTGGACGACTTGATACACGTGGACGAAATCGGCGAGAAGATTGCGCAGAGCATCCTTCGCTATTTCCATAGCGAGAAGAACCTGCAGCTTATCGAACGCCTGCGCGAGGCCGGACTGCAGATGGCGGTGAGCGAAGAAGAGACAGCCGGACAGACCGACAAGCTGCAAGGCCAGTCCATCGTTATCAGTGGGGTGTTTGCCCGCCATTCGCGCGACGAATACAAGGCGCTCATTGAAAAGCACGGAGGAAAGAACGTGGGCAGCATCTCCAAGAAGACGAGCTTTATTCTGGCCGGCGAGAACATGGGCCCCAGCAAGCTGGAGAAAGCACAGAAACTCGGCATCCGCATTGTAAATGAAGAAGAGTTTCTCGAAATGATTGGTGAGTAAGAAACTGCCATTTCTTTACAAATTATTTATAAAAGGCAAAAAAACGATTAAATATATAGGTTAAGTTGAAAATATTCGTACTTTTGTACACTCGTTAAAGCGTTTATATTTCATTTATGATAGCAAGAAGACTGAAAGGAATGGGGGTGGCGCTGATTACTCCCTTCAAGAGTGACGGTAGCGTGGATTATGATGCACTGTTGAGACTCGTTGAATATCAGGTACAAAACGGGGTGGATTTTCTTTGTGTACTGGGAACCACTGCAGAAACTCCGACACTGACAGAAGAAGAAAAAAGACAAATCAAGAAGGTGGTGATAGAACGCGTCAACGGTCGTGTACCCATCCTGCTGGGTATCAGCAGCAACTGTACGCAGACCGTACTCAACACCCTGAAAAACGAAGACTTCACGGGAGTAGATGCCGTACTGGTGGCTGTTCCTTACTACAATAAACCTTCGCAGGAAGGTATTTACCAGCATTACAAAGCCATTGCCGAAGCTACCAAGCTTTCGGTGGTGCTCTATAACGTACCTGGACGTACAGGTGTGAACATGACGGCCGAAACGACTCTGCGGCTGGCACGCGACTTCAAGAACATCGTGGCCATTAAGGAGGCTTCGGGCAACATCTCGCAGATGGACGATATCATCAAGAATAAGCCGGAGAATTTCGACGTGATTTCGGGCGACGACGGTATCACCTTCCCGCTGATTACACTGGGTGCCGTGGGAGTCATTTCGGTCATCGGAAACGCTTTTCCGCGGGAATTCAGTCGCATGACCCGTCTGGCACTGGCAGGCGATTATAGCAGTGCGCTGACCATCCACCACAAGTTTACGGAGTTGTTCAAACTGCTCTTCGTCGATGGTAACCCGGCCGGTGTGAAAGCCATGCTCAGCATGATGGGCATGATTGAGAACCGCCTGCGTCTGCCGCTGGTGCCCACACGCATCACCACCTACGAGCAGATGCGCCGCATTCTGGACGAACTGAAGATACGGTGCTAAGGGAATCCCTTGCACCTTTTTATGCATACAGGTAATAAAAAAGAGATTTCAAAAACCGAGAAGGAATTTGAAATCTCTTTGCTTTTTGTTGTATCCATGTCATCTTCTGTAAGGGGTGGCATCAGCTTTTGGCTGTGTGTAGCAGCGATGCCAGCTCAGAGGGGTTTACGTTCTTTGCCACAATTACCCCGCGGTCGTCTATAAGACAGTTGGTAAAACCGTGTTTCAGGTCGTACGACTTGAAAATCTCTGAATCTTCACCCTCCATTTCCTGATAGACGTTGTCTGTGATACCGTCTTGTTTGACAACTGTCCGGAAAACTGACGGATAGCGGTCGAACGAAATGGAAATCATCTCAACACGGGCATCGTTCGAAACCACATGATGCAATCTGGCATTGCGGGTACGCGACGTGGCATCGTAACTGGCCCAGAAGCTCAGTAAAATATAATTGCCTTTAGAGGCTTGCAGACTGAGCGGCTGCTTTTCTTTTCCGAGTACTAACTCCGGAGCCTGTGCCCCAAGCGGAAGTTTCTCGGTGGGAGTATTTCTCTTGTCGAATGACAGAGAAATCAAGGAACTGAATACTAATACAACAAAAATCCACTTTACATTTTTGAGCATGTAATTTGATTTTAGTTAATACTATCCGGTACTGTGTCCTTACAGTGATTTCCTGCCCGGAACATTACTTCTGCGGCAAAAGAAGAGCCCCTTTTGTCACGTGAATTTGGGAAATCCGAATGCAAATATACGGTTTATTTCCTAAAATGATTCAGTTTTCTCTGTTATTTTGTGTTTTTAAACATGATTTTTAAGTCTCATCTGTAACACTTCCCCATTTTCGGCTACATATACATATTTGTCTACATCCCGGTCTTCCACTTCCACACGGTAATAGTTTCCTTGGGGTGTTTCGAAGAAATCGATGTCGTCTACTTCCATTCCGCTTCCTGAGAGCGCTTGTAAAGCCTGTTGCACAGCCTCGGGAAGATTCTTGATTTCGTATCTTTCCACTTCGTAAGAGGTATGCATCCAGACAGGTTTCCCATCGGTGAGTTTGAAATATACCTCTTTCTGACGGCCTCCGTCGCGAATTTCCACCTCAATGTTCCCTTTTTCTTCTTCAATATCGAGAATCGAAGCTTGGGGATACATCTCTTTCACCAGTTCCTTCACACTGGATAGCTGGTCGGGAGCTACCGGCAGATGTTCGCTCCATTCCGTATTCTCACGAATCAGTGTACCGTCTTCCAGGTAAGTCAGTTCGTATTCTTGTGTGCCCGATTCCACCTCGATGATATATACCACACTCATGTCGCTCTTTTCGATTTTGTCTACGTCATCTACCCGCCATGAAGCATACGTTCCGGCTGCAAAGGCATCCTGTACGGCTTGCGGCAATTGTGTGAAAGGAATATCGTATTCCGTCATTACCCATACGCCTTCGAAAGTGAACCAAGCTTTGTGTTCACCGCCATTTTCTGTGAACTCTGCTTCATAGAACTCACCCGTACGTTCCCAATCCACTCTTGAGGCATGGGGATAACGTGCGTCGAATGCTTCCTGCAGTCCTGCGGAAATTAGCAGGTTGTTGTCGTTTTCTTTGTCACAGCTTTGCAGGCTGATTACACCTAGTGTCATCATGGCCCAAAATACGAGTTTCTTCATAACCAGTGTTCTTTTTTTATTTGTTTGTGGCAAAGTTCGCACTTGATTCTGAAAAGAATTTGAAATCTTCCCTGAAGATGAAAAAATATTTCTATATTTGGGAAATACAATTTGGAACATTCATTACATGAAAAAAATATACAGCATCCTGGTCGTTCTTTTCTGCCTGTTTTTCCCGGAAGCATCTGCTCAGAAGGTGGGGCTGGTGCTCAGCGGGGGAGGAGCCAAAGGATTGACGCATATCGGAATTATCCGCGCACTGGAAGAAAACAACATTCCTATTGATTACATTACAGGTACGTCTATGGGAGCCATTATCGGCTCGCTCTATGCCATGGGATATTCGCCGGACGACATGGAGAAGCTCATCAAGTCGGACGATTTCAAGCGCTGGTATTCGGGCGGGATACAGGAAAAATATATTTACTATTTTAAGAAGAACCCGCCTACGCCGGAATTCATCAACATCCGCGTGTCGCTGAAAAATCCGTTGCACAAGGTAAAGACACAGTTCCTGCCTTCCAGCGTAGTTGATCCGTTACAGATGAACTTGGCTTTCGTGGAGTTGTTCGGGCAGGCCACTGCTTCGTGTCGGGGAAATTTCGACAATCTGTTTGTGCCATTCCGTTGTGTGGCGTCTGATGTGTACAACAAGCGTCCTATTATTTTTAAGGAAGGCGACCTTGGAGATGCCGTTCGGGCTTCCATGAGTTTCCCGGGCATGTTCAAGCCAATCGAAATAGATTCCGTACTGGCTTACGACGGAGGTATCTACAACAATTTTCCCGTCAACATTATGGCTGAAGACTTTCATCCCGATGTTATCATAGGGAGTGTGGTCAGTTCCAATCCCGGCAAGCCTAAGGAAGGTGATATCATCGGGCAGCTGGAAAGCATGATTATGCAGAAAACTGATTATTCTGTACCTGATTCCATGGGCATCCTCATGACTTTCAAGTACGATGATGTAAGTCTGATGGATTTCGACCGCTTTGACGAACTGCACGACATCGGCTACAATCGCACCATTGAACTGATGGATTCTATCAAGAACCGGATTTCACGACGCATGGATTATCGTCTGCTGGAAAAGGAACGCATCGCTTTCAAGCAGAAAATGCCTGAATTCCGTTTCCGGAATATCATCATTCACGGGGCAAACGATCAGCAGAAAAGATACATCCGCAAGGAATTTCATGCCGATGAGGACGGTACATTTTCTTTGGAAGAACTCAGAAAAGGGTATTTCCGGCTGATGTCGTCCGACAATATGATTTCCGAGATTATTCCTCATGCCGTGTATAATCCTTATGAGAAGGACTTCAACCTCGACCTGCAGGTACGTATGAAAGACAATCTTTCACTCAGGGTAGGGGGAAACGTGGGGTCCAACGGAGCCAATCAGGTATATATCGGGGCAACTTATCACAACTTGAACAATTATTCCAAAGAGCTCTCTTTGGACGGACAACTGGGGCAGATTTACAACAACCTGCAACTGTCTGGGCGTATCGACTTGCCGACGCGTCTGCCCACCTCGTATCGTCTGGTAGCTTCCTTGTCTACTTTCGATTACCTGAAACAAGAGAAACTGTTGAGCAAAGGCAATACGCCCATCTTCAATCAGCAAAAGGAGAAATACGTCAAGCTTTTCGTGTCCATGCCTTTCCTGAGTCGGCAGAAAGCTGAATTCGGTATTGGTATCGGTCAGCTGGAAGACCAGTATTTCCAGACGAATGTCATCGATTTCACTTCGGATATCCGCGATGTCAGTAAATATTCTATATTCGGGGGGTCGGTGGCCTTGGATGGGAATACACTTAACAGCCGTCAGTTTGCTACTTCCGGGCGACGAGAAAGACTCGCAGCCCATATTTATACAGGAACAGAGTATTACTATCCGGGGGTGGAGGATGCTGCATATACGGAAAACTATAAATTTATCCAGTCGTGGTTGCAAATCTCATACGAATTGGAGAAATATTACGAGTTGAAGCGTAATTTTTCGCTGGGTACTTACCTGAAGGCTTATTATTCATCGCGCAATTTCAGTCATAATTACCGAGCTACCATGATGCAGGCAGGTGAATTCGCCCCTACGGCTCACAGCCGGATTACCTACAATGAGGCATTTCGGGCCAATCAGTTCATCGGAATGGGTGTGTGCCCGATTTACCAGTTCAATAATGTTTTCCAGGTGCGGCTGGGTATGTACGGATTTGCTCCGATTTTTCCCATTCGAGAAGAAAATAACAAAGCCCGTTATGGAAAAGTCTTTTCGCAGGTAGAATATATGGGAGAATTGGACCTCGTGGTGCGACTTCCGTTCGGCTCTATCTGTGCTTATCTAAATCACTACAGTTCACCGAGTAATGACTGGAATTTGGGTCTCACATTGGGCTGGCAGATATTTGGAAGCCGTTTTATGGAGTAAATTTGTTGCAAAAAAATCGGTGAAATATTTGGAAGTTTCACTCAAAGTCTATACCTTTGCACCCGTCAAACAAAAAGGACATGGCCGCGTAGCTCAACTGAATAGAGTAGCTGACTACGGATCAGCCGGTTACAGG
>OIEN01000157.1_pt1 | contig 50460 bp, 65 predicted proteins | sample 1581741 | NCBI WGS metagenome assembly OIEN01 (sample SAMN01760944, study PRJEB22395) | human gut metagenome | reverse complement strand
GGTAGCCGCTCACGTATGCGCGGTAGTCCTCCGTCTCGTACACTTTCTGCGTGATAGGCACGTTCACCCTCACGCTGTCCGCACAGGTTGCGTTCACGGTGATTACGGGTGCAGGCTCCGCCTCCTCCGCCACTGGTGGTTCTCCATCCTCCCTCGTCACTTCCACCACTTGCGTTACATAGCGGACAACTACGCTGTCACGGGGTACTGGCTTATACACCCGTACTGTGTCGTAAACAGTAGTAGTGTCGCACACGACCGCATCACAAACCGTGTTATGCAAGCGGCTGTTTGGGAAGAGCCGAGCTATCACCGTTGCCCCTAACAGAATTCCGAGTACCAGTATGAACAGGCACTTTATCAGCTCACTTTTCATAATCAGCCCTCCTTAATGTAGGACATGATGCCGTTGACGTGCAGAGCGGTTATCACTTCCTTGCCCTCGTCAGATAGCAGGAACGCAACGTCCTCTCGGTTGTCTTGGAAGAGGTTTTCTGTCAGAACGGAAGGGCATTTCGTATGTTTGAGAATATAAAAATGCGCCTCCTTGTCAGGGTCTCCGTCAGTCATGTCCTTTCTTATCTTGAAGCCCGCTTTCTCGGCTTCACGGTAAAGACAGGTGGCAAGTTCATCAGCCTTTGTCTCGCCGACAGAAGTCCAAGCCTCCCAGCCCCGTGCGTTCATCCATTGACCGTTTCCCGCAGCGTTGCAATGAACTGAGATAAGAATAACATTCTTTGTGCCGAACTTATCGCAGACTGCATTCACTCGCTGACAGCGCACGGCGAGAGGAACATCAGTCTCTTCCGTGACTATACGTTCAGCGTCAAAGCCACGTTCTTTCAGTTCTGAAACAATTCTCTCGGCTATCTCTCTCGCGTATGCGTATTCTCTCAGAGAGCCGTCAGGGGAACATTTCCCCTTTGTGTCAACACCGTGACCGTTGTCTATTAAGATTTTCATCTGTTTTTTGTTTTAAGTTAGATACACCCGATAATAATTCCGATAAGGTCGCACAAAAGGTCTTTCTTTTCAAAAGTTCCCTTTTTGAGCCATTTGTCCCAAACAAACTCTTTTGCGATACCGACAAAAGCCGTTATCAGAACAGCCCACCACAGGGGCAGGACAAGGTTCAGAACGCTGACTAAGACGGAACAGCATAAGATATGCAGAAGACCGTCTTGACCGATGTAATTCAAAATCTTCTCTTTCATTGTTTATTCCTCCTTTTTATCTGTTGATTTATCTCTGTTCTTTCTCTCGCTCAAAGCCTTGTTTATCCCGCCGCCAGCCATGAAGCCGCCGACACAGAGAACAAACAAGCCCAAAGCGTCAAGGTCTGTTTTCAGACTTCCGTTCACGCAAACATCCCATATCAGGCAGAAGCACACGCACAGACCGATTAAAGCCCCGACAAGGCTTGAAAGCACAAGGGCGAACGATTTGCTGCTGTCAAGGGTGTTAGCCCTTATCAGGCTTTTCAGATATTCAGCTATCTTCATTCTCATCTTTGTTGTCTGTTTCTTGACTGTCCTCATAGAACGCATCATAATCCCCTGCGGCGAGTTTTTTCAGGCGGCAGTATGTACGCTTCGGCAACCGCCCTTTGAAACATTCATCATCAGGGCGCACACAAATGTTGTGTTCAGCTTCTTTAAGGGCAAGTTTCAATTCGTTATTCTCACGGATCAGTGCGTTGTTCTCTCTCTCCTGTTCATGCTTCTCTGCATATAACTTGTCAAGGCGGTCATTAAGTTCCTTAATCTTTTCGTCCTGCTGTTCGATGCGCTTCTGCAAGCTCTCTACAAGAGATTTCATTACATTCAGCTCCTTTTCGTCAGCCTCGATGTTTTTCATTCGGCGTTCAGGCTTCATAAAGAACAGGAATTTTATCAGCCCTATACCCCCAAGCGAGCTGACTGCCAGGACAACAACTTTCACTATTTCGCTCAATACATCCATGAGTTCTAAATTTTAATAGAGTTTTGTACAAAGGTAGTGAATTGTGATTATAGTGTAATCACTTTCGGGGCAATTTGTGGCAAAAGAGGCTCTAATTCGTTGATTTTGTCCCTCATTGCCTGCCGTTCCGCGTGCACCTCCTCGATGTCGTAGGGCATAGGCTGTCCCAGCATAGAAGCCTCGTAGCACTTCATCACCTTGTAGTCGCTGTCCGTGAGAGCCTGCTTGAGGTCAGCCACCTGCTGCTTGATACGCTGGTAGTCGTAGCGTTTCTCGTAGCGGTAGGCGATGCGCTCCCCTTGGTCGTAGGGAACGGGGACGATGATGTAGTTCTCGTCCTCGCTCACCAACGCCTCGGGGCTGATAGCGTCCACGGGCTTCCACTCCTCAGACAGCGCAGCTATCTGCTGCTCGACGGACTCCGTTTCCGTGTGCTGGACTCCGTCGCCGTCCACCCACGTTCTCGTTATCGGCTTGATGAGCCGACTGCGGAGGTACTTGCCCTCCATATAACCATATTCCGCTTGCTCGATCATAACTTAGAATTTTATTCGGTTTACATGCCACACCTCAGAACTCTCCCCGTTGATACTTGCCCTGACGAACACGGCGATTATCATCTGACCGCAGCCGCAGTCGTAGTAGCTGTTCTCGGAGTTGTCGTCGTATATCAGCTGTCCGCTGCGAGCATAGACGCGCATATACCCCGTTCCCCACTGCTTGAGGAACACCATCTGACCCTCACGGCTCGCCGCCGGCAGGTAGGTGGTGCACTGCTTGGTACTGAAGCTCATCACGAACGTGTCGGAGTCGTACAGATACTTGGTCGTAGCCGTTGAACTGATGTACTCAACGTTGAATATCATTCCGTAGGCTTTCAGCAGGTGGAACAGACCGCCGTAGTACGGGGCTGTTCCGCTATTGCTTGCTATCCCGTACACTCCTGCGAGGCAGTTGTTGTCGCTGTTTCCACTCCATATTTGCTTATCAAGTTTTCCATATCCGAGCCCAACAATAGCTGCTCTCTGCGTCATGCCAGTAGAGGATGCTACGCACTGTGTCCCTGCGCGGTTAGCGAATATTCCAGTGGGGGAGAGATAGCTGACCGAATACGTTCCGTCCGTACTCCTCGACTCCACTGTTCCATTGTTAGCGTCTATCGTTATCTGCGAACCAATATTCTCTTGCGAGTATATTCCTCCAGAAACTGACGAATATATTCGTATCCGCTTATTCGCCGCGTCCAGCTCGATGCAGTTTCCGTTAGATAGCGTTGACACTATCTTCCCTCCGCTGATGAACCAGTCGCCGATGTTTGCCCCTTCGGCCAGCAGGAGATTGGTTGCCACACTCTCGAAGCTCGCTCCGAAGCTGTTCCAGTATGATGTGTTCGTAGGTGCTTTCCCGTAGAACGTACCAGCGTCGATACGGGCGATGTAGTAGGTGTTGCCGTACTTCACACAGTCGAGGCGGTTATCATTGCCGTAGTATGTAGTGCTGGAGTTGTACGTCCCTCGAAACACCATTACTGGGCTTTTGCCATTCGCGCCGTCCTTGCCGTCGTAGGGGGTTATTCTCACTGGCGTGCTCCACTTCTGTACGAGCGTCAAGCCGTCAGCCGTTTTCTTGGCGATAGTCATCCACAGGTATTCTGCAGTGCCTATCGTAGGCTGCGTAGTACTCCAGCCGCTCGGGTTGATAGAAGTGACGGAGAGCGATGGTGCGTTGGTGGTAGAACCGTTCTTGGCGTAGCGCAGCTCGTAGTAGTCAGCATCCGCTCCGTCCTCGCCGTCGTCCCCCTTGTCGCCCTTATCTCCCTTGTCGCCCTTGATAGAGCCTACGTTGTTCCATTCCGTGCCGCTCCACACCCATAGTTTGCCATTGATGAGGTAGCCGTCGCCAGCCTCGTTGCCCGAAGCAGGAAGCTCGCTTGTAGATGAGAGAGAGCCGAGTATCTTCACGGACGTTCCGTCTGTGCCGTCATCGCCCTTGTCTCCTTTCACGCCCTGAGCAATTACCTGCCAATAGACGCTGCTTGTCGGTGCTACACCTCTCGCAGGGGTGGCGTAGATGTAGCGGTAGGTGGATGTAATCCCATTGACCGAGTAAATCACCTCGTCGCCGTTGTAGTAGGTGTATGAGCTGTTATACACACCTCGGTAGCAGCCTATGTAGCTCTCCGTGCCGCTCTCGCTCTGCACCAGCGTACCTTTCAGGCGCAGTTTGCCATCTCCCTCGGTGTTGAAATCGAGCGCGTCTCCCAGCTTCATGGCGTTATTCAACATATCGAAGAAGCTGTTGCCGTTGCCCGACACGATGCGGTCTGTGGTGATGCGCCCTGGCAGCACTTCGGAGAAGCCGTACAGCGTCACGAAGCTGCGCTCACCGTCATACTCGCTGTTCAGCACACCGACGAGCAGGTAGTAATAACCGCCCGTGTTCATGGCGTATGCGGTCTCCGAGATAATGAATTCACCCGTCTGTGCGGACTGGCTACACTTGGCGTACAGGTAGTATTTCTTGCTCCCGTCTATCAGCTGTGCCGACGTGAACGCAGGGAGCGACCACACCTTGTAGCCGCTATGGCTGGAGGACAGCGCGGTGATGCCGAGCGTGAGGTGCTGGATGAAGCTCGCCCCGACGGTCAGCCGTTTGTTCGTCCCGTCCCAGTTGACCGTATCAGCGACCTGCGTGTAGTCAGTGAGTGACTTGACGAAGCGATATTGCAGGCTCTCGTCACCGACGAGCATACTCATCGTCTGAACAGCTATAGGGTTGACCGCGTTCGTGAAATTGTCGAGGAGCGCATCTTCGAGCATTTCTATTGTCTCCCTCGCGTCGCGGAAACGCCGTTTTGTGAACTGGATAGCGTCGCGGTGGTAGTCCTCCACCAGCACCTCCTCGCTCTTGAGCGTCTGCAGGGTCGTCCCGAAGTTCGCAGACACTGTGGCGTTGGAGAGCGTCAGTTCGGGGCTTTGCGGATTGTTGATGTAGCGTTTTATGCCCGTGATACGCACCAGTACGCCCTCCTGCTGGAAGCGGTCGTCGTGGAAGCGCACGTATGCACCCAGCCGTATCTTTCCGCCGATGTTCGTCCAGTCCTTTTTAGACCACAGCCCGTCGAGCGTTCCCGTGAACGAGAAGCGCGCTTCCTCGGTGTCGAACAGGTACTTGACAGCCTGACGGAACATATCCCACGAGGCTCCCGTCTTGGTGGCGTTGTCGCAGATGTAGGCGTCGGGGAGCATACAGTGGAACACGGCGTAGGTGTCGCCTGCTTTCGGGGCAAAGGTGGCGTTGGGCATTGTCTGACCGTCAATCTCCTGCGGCACAATCTCAAACCGCCTTGCTTTCTTGCCGTCCTTTGCCTCGTGTATGTATTTCACCTCGAACTCCTTTCCTGCGAGCATTCCCGACTGGAATATCACGGTCATTGTCTCGCCCTCAATCAGGTAGTCCTCGTAGTTGAGCGTCGAGGGTATGGCGGAGTCCAAGATGTCGTAGAAGTTATTGTCGGCGTCCGCCACGACCACCTCGGAAATAGTGCCTACACGCTTGGGGTAGATTTCCGAGCAGTCGAGGCTATCTTCGGCGAGACTGGTCAGCTCCTTGTCCGTGCGGCGTATCGATAAGCCGAGGTCGTCCGTGGTGTAGTGACGGGCGTTGGCGGCGACGTAGCCTGCCTCGTCCTCGAAGTGTTCGCCGTCGTAGCCTATGGTCTGCAGGACGGGCAGGAGCAAGCAGCCGTTGCTCACGGTGCGCAGCGTCTCGCTGGCTGGGTACTTGCTGCGGTCGATGTTGTCCACGCCACCCTGCACATAGAGTATTTCCGTCGGGGCGTTGTCCCCGTAGTTGCTGCGCCCGATGTCGGGCTTGAAGCCGTTGCCCCGTCCGTAGGAGAGGTCGAGGGGGTTGCTCTTGTTGTACTCCAGCTTGCGGAGCGACACTATCTTGCCGTTGAACTCGAACTCGGTGTTCAGCTCCGAAGCCATCTGTGCCAGCGCGTCGTAGCAGAACGCGTGGTCGTAGCTGATAAGCACCTCCGCCCCGTCGATGCACTCGCCGACAGCCCAGCCCGAGTCGCGGCGGTTCATATTGTCGACGAACATCTGCAGGTGCTCGTGAGGCTTGGCGGTGAGCGAGAATTTCAGTCTCCCGTCCACCGTGTTGCGGAACTTCCATATCTTGGCGCGAGCTTCGGGTGCTTCCATAGTGACGGTGTACTCGAAGTTGCGGCTGTGTTTCATTTTCAATGCTTCGGGGCGCATGAGGTAGTAACGGGCGTTCTCGAACGTGCAGTACGCCCCGACGGGTATCTCCACGTGTTCGGCAAGGCTGTAGCGGAGGACGATGTTATGGTCGCCCATTATCGCCTCGTAGCCGTAGCTGTTGTCGTCCACCGTGATGTTGAGTACGGTACGCCCGTTTCTGTCGTAGATTATCATATCGTCAAATATGTGCAGTTATTTTTACCAAATTTCAACGAGAACGCAACCGAAATAGCCCACTTGTGTAATTTACTGCCCGAAGCCGAAAAGTCCGCGAGAGGGGCTAATTTTGCGTTTTCCTAAAAAGCACCGTGGGGAGAGCGCGAAGCCCTCCCCGTGATGCCGTGCGAGTGGGTCAGCGTATGCCGAGTTCCTCGCAGTCCGCGTCCACCTGTGCCTTGAGCGCGGCGAGAGCGGTCAGGAACGCCTTGTAAGCGGCTACGCGCTCCTCTGCCTCCTCGCCCGTGATAATGCCCAGCTGGACGGCGTTGTACTCGTTCACCAGCTTCTGCTCGTAGTTGTTCTCCCACTTGTCGCTGATGACCGCCTCGGTGATGCCATTGGACGAAAGCGGAAGCCATACAGTCACCTCCTGACACTTCCACTGCGAGGTGTGTTCCTCGTTGATGTTCTCTTCCGTCACTTCGGGAATTACTTCCTCGATGTTGTAGCGGTAGCGGTACCTGCCGTTGCCCACTGCCTCCAGTACGGAGGGCTTGTTGTCATAGAATGCTAGCATAATACTGAGGTTTGATTATTGATTTGAGTAAATGTTTCGAGTTGCTGTGCTGCGCCCAGCCGAGCCACGAGGCGACCGCCATCTTGTACGCCTTGACGGGTACGGGGCGACTGCTCTTGTTCAGCTTCGCTGCGGCACGGCAGAAGTTCTGCTTGATACTCTTGCGTATCAGCTTCTGCTCCCTGTAGAACTTATAGCCTACGTAGTCGAGAGCGCGTCCCGACTTGTCCTGCCTGTTCCGCGCTATGGGGAATATCTGCCAGTTGCCTTTCATCGTCAGGTGCAGCTCCTCGGTGAGGTAGCGGTCGACGAGACGGCGGACAACGTGCAGAACGTCCTTGCGGTTGGAGAGGAACGGAATATCGTCCGCGTACTCCACGCTGTCGAGGCAGGGACGTTGTTCAAGTCCCAGTTCCCGACGCACCAGCTCGGGCAGTTCTTCATTCACCCAGTGCATGAAATAGGCAAGGCACAAGTTGGCGAGGAACTGCGAAAGATAGTTGCCGATGGGCAGACCCTGCGCGCTGTCGATTATCTCGTCGAGCAGCCATAGCAGGTTCTCGTCTTTCAGCTTCCTACGGACAATGTTCTTCAAGACACCGTGGTCGATTGAGGGATAGAATTTCTTGATGTCTATTTTCAGGCAGTAGAGAGGCTTGCCCTCATACCGCTTGATGAGTGTGCCGACGCGTCGGGCGCAGCCCTCGATACCGCGTCCCTTGATGCAGGAGTAGGTGTTGTACGTGAACACTTTCGTCCATATCGGCTCCAGCACGTTCATTACTGCGTGATGCACTATGCGGTCAGGGTAGTACGGCAGGCGGAATATCTCCCGTTCCTTTGGCTCGTACACCTTGAACACGTCATATTCCGATGTTCGGAATGTCTTTGTAAGCAGAGCCTCGTGCAGGGCGAGCAGGTTCGCCTCACGGTTGCGGTCGTGGACGCGCACCCCGTAGGAACGGAGCTTCCCACGCCTTGCCTTTTCGTCGGCAAGACGCAGGTTCTCCAAGCTGATTATCTGTTCGTATAAATTCCCTATACGTTTCATATGCTTTGCTTTTCGTAATCGGAGTCTTCGGTAGCCAGTACAACAGGCGTTCCTACCAACACCTTTCTGATTTCAGACGTTTTTTACCAAGAGGTAGGGCTGCTGCTCCCGTTATATTGTTTCTCCACTTGCGTTTCCACACTTGGAGTGAAAATCAGAGGTGAGAGCCGATGTTCGTATTCGAATTCGAGGGGGTGTTATTCGAGTTCGCATAGGCGAAGCCTGCATTCGCACCGTTATTCGCATTACCGCCGAACAGGACACCACAAGGAGCAGCCAACCTTTATTTCTCAATCAATTCTATCATTTTATCAATCACTCAAAATAGTATCTGTTACCGCTTCCTCGCAGCGTGACGCGACGGGGGAAAGCGTCCAGTTCCTTGATTTTCTTCAAGATGTATAGGATGTCCTGAGAGCCAGTGAAGAACTTTTTCGCTTCGCTGTCGGGCGCGTCCTTGCGCATCTTGATTTTGACCTGCGTCTGACCTCGCGTGCCTTTCTGCTTGCTGAACTTGGTAGGCACTTCCTCGATGAAGTCCACCACCCAAAATTCAGTGTTTACCAGCTTGCTCTGCGTCGTTTCGTCGCAGTTGAAGCTACGGCTGTTCTCGTCGCGCGGTATCTGCAGGAAAGCCAGCGAGCCGTCGTCTTGTCTTTCGTTCATTGTCGTATGTTGTTCCATAAGCCGTTCTGTATTATCGTTTCAATCAAGCTCCCCAGCCAGCCCGTCCACACGGGACGGGTCAGGCGAGGGGGCGTGGTCGCGTACTACGCGAGTTCGGGGATAAAGCAAAGGCGAGAGCCGAGGTGCGTAGCCGAAGTCGAGGGGGCGTAATACGAGTACGCATAGGCGAAGCCCGCAGCCGCACCGTGATACGCAGAACCGCCGAACAGGACACCACGGAGGGTAGTAGTGGTGGGTATGTTCGTGTAGTGGTAGTCGCAGTGGTAGGTAGTAGAGCCGCCTCCTACCTCCGCAGGCATAATCTCGCCGTACTCACCGAAGATGACGCGCTTGACATATCCCTCTGTGCGAGCCTCGTTACCTACGTGGCTGTAGCCGTCGTAGCCGCTGTCGCTGAACTTGGCAGGGTCGGAGCATACGAACACCTCGGAGAGGTCGTTGCCGCCGTTGTCTGCGGTCGGGTTGATACGGACGTTGATGCCGTCAGTCCACTGCCATATATGCCCGAACGGGTTCTCTATACCGCGATAGCGTGGCACCCATACGTCCTGCGTGATGTCGAGGTCGGTGTCAGTGACGATGTACTCCACCTGCCCCGTCCCGTTGCCCAGCGCGTCGGTGTAGCCGCAAGGCACGAACGGGAAATAGCTGTTGAACTCATTCCAGCGCGAGGCGTTGGTGACACCTTGTCCCAGTCCGCCCTGCGAGAAGCCGTTGGAGTCTTTCTCTGCGTAGTAAGCCGCCTGAGTGTTGAGCGTGGCGTACTCGGTGACGAACAGCCAGTAGAGGGCTTTCTGCGCGTCGTAGGTCATACAGTTCCACTCCGAGGTGGCGGCTGCGTTGCGGTTACGGGCGTACTTGCGGAAGTTGGTACGGCTGATTGAGGTAGCAGGGCGACCGAGCAGCGTCTTGACCAGCCCGTCCCATTCAGCGTTGTTATTGCCGCCTCGGTAGTCCACGCCTGTGTTCTTGACGGAGCACAGCTTGAGGGTGCTGCGCTCAACGGAGGCTTCGTAGGCGGAAATGTACATACGGGGTACGAGGTGGTAGCCAGCCAGCGGCAGCTCCGAGATGCGCACCCTGCGCTTGTTGCCCTCGGTCTCGCACTTGCGGTAGTGTGCTGGTATCTCAACCATCACCTGACCGCGCGAGCCGTCCAGCACATTGCCCGTCCAGTCGGTCGGGTCGAGGTATTCAACCACGTTGCCGCTGTCGTCGAGCAGACAGCCTTTCATGCGGCTCTGCACGGGCAGCGACTTGTGCAGGTCGGTGTTGCCGATACGGGTGCAGGTCGGGGAGGCTACCGTGATGTCGAACTCCACGCCGTAGGAGCAGTCGTCCTCAATGTAGGGCAGGAGCGAGGCGAGTGCTGCCTTTTTGCTCTCGCCGTCCTCGTCGAGGACTTCGCAGTAGAGGTTGTACGGGTTCTTTCCCGACACTTCGGGCAGGTCGCTGAGACGCTTGCCGTTCTGATACGCCTCGATAATCTGTTCGAGGATTGTTTCTTGAGTTTCTGTGAAAGCCATAAAACAATGATTTTTAGGGGTTTATAAATAAATTGTCTGTTAGTTCAGCCTGATACCGCCCGACTGGGTGAAACGCATCTGCGACCGCGTATTTACGAGGCGCATGGTAGGCTCTTCCACGGTCACGGCTATGGTCTTGGCGATAGCGGTGTTGCAGGTAGGAATGACGTGTATTACGCTCCTTCCCTTGGCGACTATCTGCACGCGCCCGTCGGGGTTGACGGTAACAGACTTGTTGTCGCTGAGGAAAATCACGTTCTTCAACGTACCCTCTGGCTGGAGTTCCGCATTGATGTACACAGGCTGGATATTTCCCAGCGTCAGCCGCTCGTTGTACCTCACCGTCAGAGACGACGGTATAAGCCCTGCGAACGCCGCCAGCACATCGGAGGTAGCCTTGTTCGCAGCGGCGGTGGCGGTTTTTGCTTCGCCAGTAGCCGCCTGAGCCTCCGCCGTTGCTGTCTTGGAAGCGTCGGTAGCTTTTTCTGCCTCCGTTGTAGCAGCCTTTGCAGCAGCGGTAGCCGTGTCCGCGTTGGTGGTAGCGGTCTTGGCTGCGGCGGTAGCTGCGTCCGCGTTCTTTGTGGCAGTGTTTGCCGCTTCCGTAGCTTCTTTGGCGTTCTTGGTGGCGGTCTGTGTTTCACTTGTAGCGGTCTTTGCCGCCTCGGTAGCCTTGTTCGCTGCGGCGGTGGCGGTAGCGGCATTCTTGACCGCCTCTGTCGTCTGCTCCTCGACAAATTCCAAAGACACCTTGACACTGCGGTTGTTAGCGTCAGTACCAATGGTGAAAAGCCCTTTAAGCGAGGAATACAAGGGTAGCTCTGAAATCTTTATCTTCTTCATGTCTTCCGTATTTAGTTGTTAAATCTCATTGTTCCTGCACTCGTGAAGCGCATCTGCTCCCTCGTGTTCACCAGCCTCATAGACGGCGCAGTGAAGCGGTCAGGGCGAAGCTCGATTGCGTAGGTGTCGTCCTCGGTGAATATCACTATTCCGTCCTCGGAAGCCAGTACGATGTCGTCGTCGGCTATGCGGAAGTCGTGCGTGAACACCACCGTAAGCGTGAACTGCAACCATATCCTTCCCGACGGCTCGAACTTGGTCACGGAACAGCTCTTGTAGTAGAACGGGAACTCACGCTCCATTTCCTCAATCCACAGGCTCCGCTCGTCGGGCTGTATGAGGTCGTACAGCAGCGCGTCGTAGTTGTTCCACAGCTCGTCGAGCGTCTCCGCCCTCATAAGGCAGTAGAGCTTCACGTCCTTGCTCTTGAACGTCACCTGCTCGGGGTCGTAGATAGCCCCCGACTGGGAGTTGATGTTGCGGAGCATATTCTGCTTGACCGCCGCCGAGCGCGTTATCTCGTCATACGTCCCCTTGATGATACGCACCCCGTAGCGCGAGAACGGCACGTCGTCGAACAGGTAGTCCTCGGTCTGCTGTATGGTTGTCTGAGGGGCATTGTAGCGATAGCCGTTCAGGGGGAAGTCGTCAGCGAACTTGAGCGTCGCGTGTCCGAGGAGTTTCAGCCCCTTGAGGTTGGGTTGCTGCGTGAGACGGAGGCGGTAGGTGCGCCCTATCTCAGTGCAGACGAACGTGTGGTACGCTCCGTCGGAAAGCACGTCGAGCAGGTCAAAGAAGCTGGAGAAAAGCCCTGCAACGGCGAACTTGATACTCACCTCACGGGTGTTCAGTACGGGGGCAGACAGGTCGGCTTCTATACCGTCCTCCTCCTGCCAGTCGTTCGACGTGACCGACTTCAACGGGGGCATGGCGACAAGCTCATTCCAGCCGCCGTCAATGACATAGACGCCGTACTGTCTGTACACGTCGTGTCCGTCTATGTATAAATGCCCCGTCTTCATAATATCATTGCGTTGTCCGTTGTACTACGTATCACGGTGCAGCCCTGCTCCGCCTTGACGAACACCACCGCCCAGTCCGAGGCGTTGATGACGGCTTTCGCCCCGTGCATCAGTATGACCTCGTGGCGGTCGAGCTTCGAGCAGTTCACGGTAGCGGTGGTTCGCCCGATGAGAATTACCCTGCTGGGGTCGTTGATAGTGACCGCCCCTGCGTCGAGGTATATGCCGTGACGCTCGGGGACAATATAGGACTTGAACAGGCGCATCGTAGCGAGGTTGGGGAAGTGATAGCCCATACAGAACTCAATCCCCTGCGTAGTCGAGAACAGGCGAAGAACGCCCTGCACGTCCTCCGTCCCCTTGAACATTGTACACTTGCGGTATTTCTCCGCCACGTTGGGCAGCGAACGGCTCTCGCACTCCTGACGGGCTTTGTCCTTGGCTATCCGCCACTGCGCGTATAGTTGCCTGATTACTGAATCCATTTCCATATCTAATGCGGTTTTAATTGATTTTCACACCTTTTATCGTGATGTCTGCAAGGTCGTTGCGTATGTCGCGCACGCTTATCTCCACGACGTCCATACGGTCTGCAATACGCTGGGTATTCTGCTCTATGCCTATCACGCATTCGAGTATGGCGGAGGAGTTGGCTACAAGCAGCTTCGTGTTCTCGTTGATAGAGTACGTGTGGCTCTGTATGGCGGTCGCCCGTCCGTTCAGCTCGTCCACGCTCTCCTGCGAGGCGGAGGCTATGCCCTGTTCCGAAGCCTCACGTGCGTCGGCGGTCGTAGTGAACATATTCTTCACGCTGTCGGGCAGGTTGTCCCATATCACGGCGAACTCGTCACCGACGGCGTTCAGGTCAGCGGCAAAACCTCCCATTGAGTTGATTACCGCGTCCAGCCCCTGGAACTCCCCGTCCTTGAACCACTTCTCCTTGTACTTGTCGAAGATGTCGCCTATACGTTCCTCGAGCAGCTGCTTCACCAGCATACGTTTCATTATGTCAGCGACAATCTCGTTGACCTTTTCTCCCCACGCCTCGGCTGCGTCCTCGCCGTTTTGGAACGCCTCTATGAACGCGCTGCCAAGCTCGTCGGCGATGTCTGCGGCGGAGCCTCCGATAATGTCCTCCACCATTTCGTTGATGATAGTGACGGCTTGCTCCCCGAGTTCCTGTATCTTCTGCTCCCACTCGTCAATCTTGCCTTGGTCGGTGTCTTTCTTGCTCTGCTCAGCGTTGATTTGCTCCTGAATGAGCAACTGCTGCTCCGCGATGTTCTTCAACTGGTCTTTCGCGCTGTCGTAGTCAGCCCCTCCGAGAGCCTTGTCTGCGGTGTAGGCGATATTGCCATACGCCTTGGCAAGCTCGTCGGAAGCCTTTGTAAGCATAGCCTCGTCGCTGGATAGCTTCTTGAAGAGAGTCGAGAACGCGCCCCAGCTGTCTCCCACCTCCAGCCGCATCTTGTAGAACTCCATACGTACCTGCGAGGTGACCTCGCGCAGCTTCTCCATAGCGTTGAATGAGTTCTGCTGGAGGCGCACGGCGTCGGCGTTATCGAGTTCCCACTGTAGCTGGTCTATACGCTCCTGCAGAGCCTCAATCTCCTCCTGCTTCTTGTCGTCGTTGTTGAACAGGTTGATTATCTGCATCGCTATCTGCATGGCGGCTGATATGACCGCAAGTATCACGGAGGCTTTCTCCACGGTGGCTATTGCGGTGGCAGCTGCAGTAGCAGTTCCCTGCATACCAGTAGCCGACATATTGACCAGCTGCACAATGCCGTTTATCATTGAGAGGGTCGAGGTGGCTATGCTTCCTGCGGTGCTGAGGATGTCACCAGCTACGCCGCCGACTGCGTCACCCACTTCCTCGAAAGCGTCCACGCAGTCCTCCAGCGACTCGCGCAGGTCGTTCCACTCCTCAATGCTTCGCTTGTCGGGGCTTTGGTTCTGCTTCGCAGCCTGCTTATCGACCTTGCTCTTGGCATTGGCAACCTTGGCACGGGCGACGGCTATCTGCTGGCTATCCCCAGTGCCGCTTTTCTCCAAGTCCGCAAGTTCCTTTTCCGCCTGCTCCAGCACCTCCTGCAGCTTCTCCAGCGATAGGGTCGCAATCCAGTCGCACCAAGCCTCGTATTCGGCTTCGCGCTGTGCGAACTGCTCGTCTATGGCGGTCAGCGCGTTCTGCTCCTGCAGGTTCAGTTCATCGACGTTGCCCTGCGTCACGCCCTCACGCAGCCCGTTCTCCACCTTTCCGCCTACGTACATGTCTGCGCGGCGACGGGCGTACTCCTCCTCAATCTGCGCTCGCTGCTGCTCGTAGGTCATTACGTCGGCAAGCATCTTGTCGAGGGTCTTTTTATTCTCCGTCTCGCGGTATTCCTCCGCCAGTCGGGTGTATTCTTTCAGCACGTCGAGCTGACCCTGCGAGAGGTTGTCCCTCGTCACCGAGGTTTGGAGTCCGAGCCTGTGCGCGTCGCGCTCTTGGTCGGTGGCGTTCGGGTTGGCGTTCTCCCACTCGGTCTGCATCTGCTCACGGAGCGCGTCCACCATATCAGCCTCGCGCTGCTCGTTGGCGAGCTTCATCTTCTCGTAGTTCAGCTCGACCTGCTCGGTGTATTTCTGCATACCCTCCTCGTAGCCGTTGATGCGCTCCTGCCACTGGTCGAGTTCGGCTTGGCGTACCTGCATCTTCACGCTTGCGTCGTATTCCTGCGCCGAGAGGGTGCTGTCTCGGGGGTCTTTCTTTTTTCCGCCTCCAGTAGCGGTTGTGGTGGTCGTCGTCGGGTTGGTAGTGGATAAATCCACGTCCTGATAGTCCTTGAGCATTTCGTCAAGAATACCTATCTGCTCGTCGGCTTGTCGTATGCGCTCGTCTGCGAGGGCTACCTGTCCCTGTGCCACCTCCAGCTCCGCCTCGGCTGCTTTCTTCTCTCGCTCCGCCGCTTCGAGGGCAGTGCGCTCCAGCTGTGCAGTACCTTGTCGGCTCATCTGTCCCTCCTGCGAGGCGAACGCCGCACGAACGAGGAAGTTGTCGCTGTTCACGGTCGCATCGTCCCACTCTGCCATACGGTTGTCGTAGGCGGCTCGTTCGCTGCTCACGCGCTGGGTAGCGGTGTTCAGGTTCTCCTGCGCCGTAGCCTCGTCACGCTTGGCTGTGCGTCTATCTATCTCCGCGTTGAGCTTCTGCGCCGAGTACTCCTGCCGCTTGTCCTGCATAGCACGAGCCATTGCGAGGCGGTTGAGTGCCTTGATATGCTCGTCTATGGCGGTAGTATTGTCGCGGTGCAGTCGTCCCTCGTCGTCGAGGGTAGCGTGATACTCGGGTACAAGCCCCTGCATCTGCACTATTGCGCGGCGGCGGTCTTCGAGGCTCGCGGTATTGTCGTGAATGGTGTTGTTGAGTATCTCAATGCGGTTGATTTCGTCGGATACGCTCTGCGCTGCGGAACGTTCCGCCTCTGTCACCGCGTCTTTCTTCTCTTTCAGCTTCTCCAGCTCCTGCGCCTGCTCTTCCAGCTTCTTGTTAGCAGCGTCGATGCGCTCCTGCGTTTTGTCGGTCTGCTTGGTGAACGCCACGAGTGCGGTAACTGCACCTACAATGGCAGCGGCAAGCAGTATATACGGGTTCTTCAGCGCGGTGATGTTAAACGCCTGCTGCGCTGCGGTGAGAAGTCCCAATTCCTTGCGGAACATCATCACGAGCTGTATGTTGGTTGCGAGGTTGCGAGCCTGCTCAATGACCCATACGCCCATCAGCGCAGCCTTGTACGTGCCGTAGGCGGCGGCTATGCTCAACAGTATGTTCAGGAACGTCTCGTAGTGTTCGATACAGTAGGTGGCAAGGCTTACAGCATCAGCGAAGACGCCCTCCGTCTGTTCTCCCATTTCGTTCAGCATACTATTCCACGCACCCTCCAAATTTGATAGCGCACCGTTGATTGTCTGGCTCTGCGCCTCAAGCATACCGTAGAACTTGCCGCCCTCGGCTGTGGCTGCGGCGAACGCCTCCTCCATCATTTGAGCCGATATTTCCCCCTTGCTCATCTCATCCCTCAGAACGGCAATACTCTTGCCTGTCCTTTCGCTGATAATCGAAAGTGGGTTGAACCCTGCGTTGACCATCTGCAGGAGGTCTTGTCCCATGAGCTTACCATTTGCCGATACCTGTGCGAATGCAAGTATCAGCGACTGGAAACGCTCTGCGTTACCCATTGAAATATCGCCTATCTGTCTCAGAACGGGCATCACCTTTTCCGCAGCCACACCGAAGCCGAGGAGCGTCTGCGCACCCTTGGCAAGCGGTTCAAGCGTCATAGGTGTTTTTACCTCGAACTCACGTATCTCTCTGAACAGGCGAGTTGCTTTCTCTTCACTGCCGAGGAGCGTAGCGAACGACACTTCGAGAGCCTGTATCTCGCCGCGCACCTTGACGACCGAACTGGCAAACGACATGAGCTGCTGCACGGCAAAAGCACCTGCGATGGTCTTGCCGATGTTCTTGAACACGCTGTCCATTTCCTCGCCCTCTTTCTTGGCGGTCTGTCCTATGGTGTGGAGAATGTCGCGGCTCTCGTTCGCGTCTCTCCGTAGCTGGGAGGTGTCAATTCCCGCGCTGAAATTCAATCTTCCGTTGTCTGTCTGCATAATCAGTCTATTGCTTCTAAGATTTCACGCACCCTATCGCGGTTTGCTGGGTCGTCAGCCTTGATTACTTCCTCACGCTTGCCGCTCTGCTTCCCGTCCTTGCTGTGCGACTTGTACTGCGGCAGCACCGCCCCGTACATAATCATATTCACGTAGGAGAGGTCATATAACACGTAGTCGATAGGCAGGTTGTACGCCTTGACCGTGCCAGCTACGACCGCCCATATGCTGTCGTTCAGCTCTCTACCACTTCCCTCGTCGGTCGCGTCAGGTTTATCTCTATCAGGAAAGTGGTAAGCCCGAAAAAATCCGCCAACTGCATTCTCTGTAGTAGCTGTGCCGTGAGGTTGTGCAGGTCACGCGGCGTGAGTTCTTCGAGCAGGGTCTTGGCGAGTTCCGCCTTGCGGTCAACGGTCACTTCCTCCTCCCGTGTGCGCTTGTAACGCAGAAGCCCCCAAAACAGCCTTTTTTCGTGCGTTCTGACAACTTTCTGCACCTCGGTAAGGTGTCGTGCACCCAACAGCAGGATAGCGACAATATCGCCCAAAATACGGCACTCTCGCGCGGCGTACAGGCTGTCCTCGGCGAGGTGTTCCGTTTCGAGCTTCACCTGCGGCAGCTGCGATATGGCTTCGGACGCGAGTATGAGCGTCGCGACGCTGGGTGGATAAAACGTGTAAGTCTTGCCGCCTACCGATATTTCTTCGGGCTGCTGCAAGACTTCCTTTGATACTTTCTTCTCTACCGTTTCCATTGATAATTCGTATTAATGTTGGCGGCAATGGCGAGGCTCGAACTCGCATCGTAGGGCAACCATATAGGATGGGAATACCTTTCTCCCATTACGCCACACATTGCCTTGATAAAAAAGCTGTTCTCTCCTGCCGAACAGCAAAGGGGTGTCTGTTCCACACGTCATACGGCTTCCGTCAGCGGTAGGTAAGCAACAAACGGTGTTCGCGTAGGTTATTCGCTCACGGTGTATGGCTTGACCGTCTTGCCAGCCTTCGGCTTCAGGCACTTTGCCACGTAGTGCAGCATCTTGCCGTCGGCAGTTGTGTAGCTCTCCTCGACGCGGAGGATACAACGGTCAATCTGAATGCCCTCGCAAGAGGTGTCCTCGGGAATAACGCGCAGCGCGTGTTCTCCCGTGATTACGCCGTCCAAGTCCTCGAACGGGCGTGCCTTGCCTTTCTTGACGAACAGGTCGAAAGCAAGCTCATAAGAGGCTTTGCCGTAGCGAGCGTCAACGACTTCGCCGCCCTCCTCCTGCGCAAGGGTCTCCTCCCCAGCGGTGGTGGTGAGCTGCGTGGTGTCTTTCTTCGGAGTGTCGAGGTCAGTCCATTCGGCACTTGCCCCAGGCTCTCCGTCAACAGATGTGGTGTGCTTCAGTGCGCACTTTCCCCAAGATAAAATTGCCATATTATTCCTGTATTAAATTGTTATTACTTGCTTTTTCGTTCACAGGCTCGACAATGGGTATCGCCGCGCCGTCCTCCGTCTCGAGCAGGGGCATATATCCCTCGTCCTCGTCGGTGTCGGTCGCGTCAATCATTGCGTCCTGCGGTAGTAGGATAGGAGCGTCGTCGTCACCTCCAGCGTAGTACTCGTAGCCGAGTCTCACGACCACGAAGTGCTGTCTGATGTCGGCTTCCTCCTCTGTGTAGATGGTCTGTCGCAGGTGGAACTTGTAGCAGGACACCTCGCAGGTGAGGCTGTCAACCCACTCCTGCGCAAGCCGCTCGACCTGCTGGGTGCGCTCCACGTCCTCCACCATTACGCCGTTGTGCCACGGGTCAATGTCGGGAACGTAGATGTTCACCGTGACGACGCCCGTCTCTATCTCGGCGGGAACGCCCGTGGTGAATATCACCACCGCGTCCTCCTTGCGGCTGTCACGGGGGCGCAAGCCCTCGCGGTACACCTCGCCCGTTATCTGCGTGTACAGAACGCTGTCACGAAGCAGGCGGTAGATGTCGCCCTGAACTTGTTTTGAGGTCTTTGCCATAGTCCTTACTTCTTGGTGTTGCTATTCAGTCCCAGCTGCCTGACCATCATCGGCAAAACACGCTCTGCGAGCTGTTCGGCACTGTCGAGAACGTCGCGTCCCTTGGCTGACACGTAGGCTGCGTAATTCATACCAGCCACTACTACCAGCACATAGCCTTTCGGGTACTTGCGGGCGAGTTCGGCGGCGAACGCCTTGCCGCTGTTGCTGCCCTCCGTTCCTCCCGATATGGGTTCGAACTTGGACTGCCGTACCACCTTGCCGTCGCGGACAACGACGTAGCCCGTCGAGCTACGGAGGTTGTGCGTTCGGTCGGTGTAACCGCTGCTGGCGCGAGCCGCGTTGACGCACATCTCACCGACGTAGTTCAAGTTGTACTCTATGACAGCGAGCTGTCGTTCGAGCTGTTGCTTGATGTAGGCTTCAATCCTGCCCTGCGGTGTGGTTTGCTTGATTGGCATGTCTGATAGTTATTTTCTTCAAATTTCAACGAGAGCGCATCTTCTTCGAGCGGTTGAGTAATTTATTGCCCAAGGTCGTTAAAGTCGCTCTCGCACAAATTCTCGCGTTTTCACATTGTCAGCCTGATTTGGCATACGGCTTCCAGCGGTTCGGCGTACATCAGCGAGAACTCTCCGAGGTCTTGCCCGTCGAGGGTGCGCAGCCTCACCTGCTCCGCGTCGAACGGCTGCTCGTCAATGAGCACCACGTAGGACGCTATGGTGAAGTGTTCGCCATTAGTTCGACCGAGGCGGTCGTTCCTGTTCGGTAGCCACTGGCACGGGATAGGCTCACCCCACTGCTCGTCGCCCTTTACTGGGAAGCCCGTCTGAGGGTCTATGCCGCCCCCTGTCTTGGTCTTGACCTCGATAGTTCCGTTCTGAATAATCATAGCCTGCTTCCTTTGTAGCCGTACACGGGCTTGTTCTGCAGTGCCTCCTCCTCGTCCATGAACTGGTCTTGCAGCGCACGTGCGCGGTTGCGCAGTTGTAGCCGCTGCTCGTCCGTGAATGAGTAGGACTGCCCACCTTGCGTGATGTCGGGGGCGAACGAAAGCCAAAGCAGGAGAGCCGCAAGAGCAAGGTTGAACGCCTTGCCCTGTAGCACCTCCTGCGTCGCTTCGCTGTCGAGCGCAAGCCCCCACCGCTCCGCTACCTCATCGAGGGTTCGTTGCGGTATGGGGTACATGCTAACACCCCTCAAGCTATCAAGTATTGTTGCAGCCATAGCTCGTCAGGCGGTTATTCGGTTAATCTTTCTCTGTCTTGTCTGCTTCAAGTACGTAGATACCGTCCGCGCCGTCGATAACGGGGATGCAGAGTGCCTGAGCTGCGGTGAACTCCTCAAGGGGGTCTGTCTTGGAGTACTTGGACACCAAGATATGGCTACCCGATTTCTGATAGTTCACAGCGGCGACAGGGTTGGTCTCCTCTGCCAGTGTGCCGTACACGAGGCGACCGACTACGGTGTCAGGAGTGCCGACGATGTTTGCCTCAGCCCAAGGCGATACGCTCTCCTTGGAGCCGTCCAGCTTCTCAACCTTGAACACGCTGTCCACAACGTGGAAAGTAGCACCGTACTCGTCGCTGAGGGCGTCGAGGAACGTGCGGCGACCTGGCACGGGGAGCAGGGTCTTGTCAGTGATGACGTGGTTGAGATAGGTGGCTGCGAGGAGCTTGCCTTGTTCGCTGTGTCGGAACAGGTCGAAATACTTCTTCGATAGGTACACGTGGAGAATGCTGTTGCCGTCGGCGGAAGCCTTGTCGAACAACTGCTGCACGTCGTCCTGCGGAACGTAGCCAGTAGTTCCCCACGGCTGCGCGGTTGCGACGAAGATGTTCTCGTCCTTGTAGCCAAAGTTCGCGCGGATACCCGTTCCCTGATTGCCTGCGTCCTCCGAGCCGTCCGCCACGAGGACGGAGCCAGTAGAGAGGGCAGTGAGGAACATGATTTCCTTGCGTACCTCTACAGCCTTGATAGCCTTTACAGAGTCGTCGAATACCTTGCTGGCAATGGTAGCCTCGTCCGCGCCCTTGGCAATCATAGTGTTGATGTCGGAAATGTCTTTCTCTCCCTTACGGAACTTCACTCCGATTTTAGGTATCAAGCCAGTCGCCTTGCTGATAGTGCTGCGGCTCTTGAGAGGCAGCGAGGAGTCCATTGACACCACGTCAGCGGCGACAATAGAGTGGTTTATTTCCGTAGCTCCCCAGTTCAGGTCGGCGGAGTATTCCTCCGTCAGCATGGTTTTGTGGAGCAGGGTCTGCTCGGTCGACTTGCCGTTGAATTTCTCAGTAATCTTGGTGATTACTGGACGGAAGTACTTGTCGATGTACTCCAAGAATAAACTTGCATTCATATCTGCTGATGTTTACTTTGGTTACTGATTAGAAAAGAAATTGGATATTGGGCAGTCCAGCCTTGATTTCCTCCGTAACTGGGTACGGGGAGGCAGCTGCGTTGACCTGTCCCATAGTCACGATAGCGGCACGTGGGTCTTTCTTGAGCACTGATACTTTCAGCACTCCGAGGTAAGACTTGCCCTCACCGAGGGTGTCATAAGCACTGCCAGTCACGCCGAGTGGCGAAACAGCCTTGGTTGTGTCGTCCTGCACGAGGATATGACCAGCCCGAATGACGTTCACGTCTGCTGCTACTCCCGACACGTCCAGCGTTCTACCGCCTGGAATGTCAGCCAGTGCTTTCACGATAACGACGGAGTCCTTGCCGCCGTCGATAAGGATTTGCTCCTTGTTCAATTCTGCAGTAGGCATAGTTGAAATCGAATTTTGGGTGAAACATTAAGTTGATTAGATGTTCAGCCTTTCAGCCACGGCTGCTGCCTCCTCCTCGGTCGCCTCTTGCGCTGCTCCCGACTGGTGGGTTGCGGCAGTGCCCTTGCCTCCATTGCCGAGCGGTCTGCCCAATACAGCACCGCGTGCGGATGTTTCCGAAACAATCGCCTCCACTTCTGCATTGGCTTCATCGAGCAGCGTCTTGAACTCATCGTCGGTGAGGGTGTCAACGCTGATACGGCTGTAGCCCTTGCGGAATTTTTCAGGCAGCTTGTCGATTACCGCTCCGAACTGCTGCTTGCGCGTTTCCGTCACACGTCCCTGTTTGAAGTTGGCGATTTCGTCGTGCAGAGGCTTCACGGCAGCAGCCACTGCGGCTGCTATGGTCTTTGCAAGGTCGTCGCCCCCTTGATTTGGGTCGGGCTTCGGGTCGGGTTCGGGTTCAGGTGCGCCCCCATCCACCTTCTTGCCGTCCTTCAAGCCGTGCTTCTTCTCGTAGTTGGAAACAGCGGTCTGAGTGGCTTCGGTAGCACGGCTGTCGCCGTAGCTTTCCAACACCTGCTGAAATGTTACCCCGTCAACGGCGGTCTTAACCTGTTCAGCGGTCGTGACAGTCTTCGCCAGCTTGTCGGCTATCCTGCCGAGAATTGTCGCGCTGACCCCTGCAAATTTAGTTGTCAACGCCTCCAAGATTTCCTTTCTCATATCGATATTTGAATTAAACTGTTGCTGTTATTTGCAAAAGTACAACAATTTCCCCGATGTGATTACAATAAAAGCACAAAATCTGCAAAAAAATTTGCTTATAAGATGTTAAGAGCCTGCTAATTAGGGTCATTTTTTAAGCCACTTTCTGAATTGGTCGGAAAAAGAAAAATAAACTTTTCAGTAATTTTTTTCGGAAAAAATTTGGTAGATTGAAAAAAACACACGAACTTCGCGGTGTGATTACTTGATAATCACTTTTACAAACCTCAAAAATGACAGTAAAATGAAAAAGATGACTTTGAACTACAGCACTCGCGAAATCAACCGCAATTTCAAGATTAAGATATACGGCGTAGTTGACGGAAAGAAAGTGAACACCCTCGTAGGAGTGAGCGGTCTTGTTCGTATGCTGGACGGTGCGATTGACCTCATCAACCGCCTCCTCGACCGCGCTTTCCGCGGTATGGGTGACAAGGTGGAATGTAAGCTCCGCCGTGGTATCAAGGTGTCTTTCTACGCATGCTAAACAACCAAATAATATTCATACATGAAACCAGAAGAAATCATAATCGGATGCCGATACAGCATTTCAGGAGACTTGCAGAACGGCTCGTTTGTCACCCATGATGAGGTGACAAGGAAAGTGACCAGAGTAACCGACAAACACGTCATCTGCGAATGCGGGAGGCGGTTCATCATCAACGACAATCTCAAAATCAAGAAGTTCAATTTTTAATATTTCAAAATTATGGCAACAACAGCAGCAATTGACTTTCAGCAAGGTCTGAACCAAGTGGTAATGAACAAAGTGCAGTCAATGATTGACGGCAAGGCAATGGGCGTACAGGCAACCATGGAACGCCTCGTGAATGAAGGCAAGATTGCCCAGGACTACATCGCCCCTCTCGGCGTGAACCTCCGTGCGAAGCAGCACGACCCCGTGATTACTTTCAACGGTGAGCACGGGCTGATGATGAACATGCCCGACGGTCAGTTCTCCCTCCACGCCAATGCGGTTGGACAGCTCGCCGACCGTATGGGCGTTCCCCAGCGATACCTCCGCACCCTCGCAGGCGGTGAGGAGTGGCAGGTACTCCTCGCGGCTCAGATACTCAACGAGCACAGCGGATGGACGCAGCGCAGCCGTGTACTGGTGCGCACCGTCGGCAAGCAGGTGAGAGGCGTTCTCTCCGACAGCTACCGCCGCCTGAACTCCGTCGAGATACTGACCGCGTTCGTAGAGGAAGCCTCCAACCAAGGAGCGGTTATCAGTGACGCATACATGAACGACACCAAGGTGTGGGCTGAGACTATCCTGCCGCAGCCTATCGTAGTGCCCACCAAGAACAACGGCGACGTGGTTATCTTCGCAGGCGCACGCTTCTCGACCTCGGACTACGGCGACGGCGCAGTGGATATGAGGGCGTTCCTGCTCAACGGAGCCTGCCTGAACGGTATGGTGCGCGAGAGCGTCATGCGTCAGATGCACCTCGGAGCGAAGCTCCCCGACAGCCTCGCCCTCAGCCAGCAGACCTACGAGCTTGACACGCAGACCACCGTATCAGCCGTGCGCGACCTAACCCGTGGGCTGTTCCTCCCCGAGAACATCAAGGAGAAAGCCTACGAGATACAGGGCGCGTCAGAGATGGAGGTGGACTTGGAGAAAGAAGTCAAGAAGCTGACCTCAAACGGCTCGCTGCTCAAAGCAGAGGGGCAGGAGGTCGAGAAGCTCCTGATGAAGAACGACCCCAACGACGGCGTGCAGGGCGGCTCGACGCTGTGGAAGCTCACGCAGGCTATCACGGCACACGCCCGTACCCTCACCCCCGAACGCAGCCGCGAGCTGCACGAGATTTCAGGTCAGTTGATGAACCGCGTGAAGATTGCCTAATCGTTTAACCTTGCCCGTCCTCGGCTGCTTCCGCTTGTCGGGGACGGGCTTTTAATAAAGCAAGCTATATACTACGACCGCTGGAGCGGTCAGGCTCACGACTATACGGTATGCGTCAAGTGACATTCTTATACGGTCGTATTCGCTCGTATGTTCCGTATGCGACACTATACGGGTGAATACGACACTATACGAAACATACGAGAAAATACTGTTACTGATACTATAACTGTTACTGTAACTGTAACTGATACTGGGAATAGTATAACCAACTAACGTTGCTTATACATGGATTCATTAAAATAAACCCCCTATAATCCCCCTTTGGGGGACTGGCGCCTCCACTACAAAGGTAGGGCGATAGGAAAAACCAATAGCGATATGGCAAAAAAGCGATTCAAAATCAGAGCAAGGCTGGTGTTCAGCGGCGAAGTGGTGATAGCCGCCGCGACACGGCAGGAGGCAGAGGCGATTGCGGAGAAAGGTCTGCACGCGCTGCTGGGCAAGGTCGAGGCTGACCCGACCGCGCAGGAACGTATAACCGACTGGGAGTTCGGCACTCACGCCGAGGTCTCCGTGAACAGAAAGGAGGGCAAGTGATATGGCTGCTTTCGCTTGTGTTCAAGACATTTACCGCTGCGACCAGTGCAAGAGCGCGGCGGACATTCACGGACGGGGCTGCGCCCACGGGCTGATGTTCCCCGTCCTGCTCGTGATGGCTAACCAAACAAAATGCCCCAACTACGAGTTCGACCCCCGAAAGGTCGAGGAGCAGTGGCGGCGCAGAGAGGAGGAACGGCGCAATGGATAGGCAGGAGACAATCATTCGGGTGTCTTTCCACGAGGCTCCGCTGGCTCACCAGCCGCAGCGCAGGGAATTCTATTTCGGCTGCTTGTCGGCTATCTACGAGGTGTTCACGCCCGAGCAGGTCGGCTGCAAGGTGCAGAACCTGTGGAACGCCAACATCAGGGTCGGCAGTCCGTATGTGAACAGGCTGTGCGTCATCAGCCGCGAGCCGTTTGTCCGAAAAACGCGAGAAAAGCCCTCTCGCGCATCCGACAAGTTCGGGCAATAAATTACTCAACGGGAGCGGAAAAGTCCGTTCTCGTTGATTTTTGATAAAAATAACTGGTAATTTTGCATCAAAACTACTTTGAGTATGGCACAGACAGAGTTCTACAAGAAAAACGAAGCCGACAGGGTGTGGTGGGTCGATGACCCCGAACACATCGGGCAGCTCCGCTTCTCGTTCGACAGGCGGAAAGTGTATAACCTTTTCGCGGACTATCCGCACAAGCTCACGCAGGAGGAACGGCGCATCTTCGACGCGGAAAATCCCTACTGGGTGGAGTTCTTCAAAGACAGGGTGTAGTGCCTTACTTGGCACTCCCTCCCTTGCCTTTCTTCTGCTTGCTGGCAGCGGTATTGACATAACCCAGCATAGCCCTCAAATCTGATATTTCCTTGAACTTGTCAAGCTCAATCAGGAACGTACTCGATGTATATTGGGTACGTTTTCTTGCGCCAAATCGGTGCTTCAGCACGTCATTGTTGAGCTTTTTGTAGCCGTTGTCGGTGGCTGACTGCAATTCGAGGTACTCGTAGCCGCCAGCGGTCTTCCTCACGACGGCGGCGTGACTGCCCGTGATAAGAATGTACTCCTTGCCCTCGGACATCGTCGCCAGCAGCTTGTTGGACAGCGCGAAGTCGTTCTTGCCCACCTCCTTGACACCGCTCACGGCATCGTTTATCTTGTCCCAAGTGGTACGCTGGGAGAACGTAGTCTGGCTCTGCCCTCCTCGGAAGTCCCGTACCGACAATCCGCACCTGTTGCCAACGAAAGCGAGGCACAGCGAAGCGCACGAGCCAGCGGTCTTGTCGCCTCCTGCTACGCGCTTTACAATGGAGTCCAGCGTAGCCTCTCCCGACAGCGAGCGCACGGGGACACGGGCTATCCCTACGGCTTTCAGCCCCTTGATAAGCTCCTCGAATTTCGCCTGCTTCTGCACGTTGGCAACGGGGGTAACGTACTTGCCGTTGTCGCGCAGGAAGTACGGCAGCGACTTCGCCCGTGCCATTCGGTCGCGGTTGTCCTCCACCCACTTCTTGAACTCCAGCGGCACGTCCTCCACGCGGTTGACACTGTTGCCGTCCAGCGCCTGGCCAGCCATGATACGGGCGTTGTCGGCGAACACCTCCTCGGGCGTTTTCAGTATCGAGAACGTGGTGCAGCGGCACAGCGGATGCCAGCCCGTGAACTTGAAGTCCTTGGGGTAGCAGCCTCTGCCCTTGGTGGCGTTGCTTCCGAGGGGTGCGCTCAACTCGTCGCAGATGTCGTAGAACGGAACGCCATTCAGGGTGTGGTTGTTCGACAGCTCGATGCGTATTCCCACGACGAAGTCCAGCTGCTGGTAGCGTTCGTAGTCACTCGTGCGGTAGGCGATGTTGGTCTCCGTAGCCGCGAGCCGTCGGGCGTTCTTGTAGCTGGAGCGGTACACGCCCCTGCCTGGGTGGTAGGCTTTCGCCGCCTTGGAGAGTTGCAGGTTGCCGTACTTGTCCCTGACCCTGCGGAACAGCTTGTTAGGCTCACGCAGATAGGAGCGCAGGCGACGGCTCAACTCGTCAGCGGACAGCCCGTCACCAAGCCCGATGTCAATTCCCATTTCAATCTCACTCTTGAACTGGTCGGAATAGCGCCACACCCTGTCTGAGAGGTTCAGCCCGTTCTCTCGCCTTGTCTTGAACGCCGCCTGCGCCTCCGCATTGTTTGTGTAGTACGCCCTGCGCTGCTCGGGGGAAAGCTGCGAGACGTTCACCCCGAAGTATTCGTCCACCAGTGCGTCGTTCTTGTCGTTCCCGAGCTTCCATCCGAGGTCTATACCGTCGAGGACTACCGTCTGAACCCCGTTCCGCATATCACGCAGGAGGCGGTCGACGCGCTGTTTGGTCATAGGGTAGTCGTCGAATGAGAACGGCTTGCTCCCGTCAACGGACACAACGGAGGCTATCAGCGCAGCCTCGCGCGAGAGTTCCTTGAACAGCTCGTCGATAGCTCGCTGAACAGCCGCCATGTTGCGCTTGTTACGGGCGTCCCACTTATTCGACCTTGGTGCCATTGGTAGCGCGTTTTTCGAAGCGTTCGCACTGTGGGTCTTTCAGGAACTTGCAGAACTTCCCGTTCTTGGACTTGTCGTCGTATGGGCAGCGGCAGAGCATTAGCGAGCCGTCGTATGCAAGTCCGCTCCAGTCGTAGGAGTACACACAGTCACGGCAGGTGTACTGGGGCTTCTGAGGCTCTTTCTTGCGCCTCGCAGCCGAGGTTGATGTTCTTCTTGTAGCCATAGTAGTTATTGTTTATATGGTTGGTTCAAATGCGTCCAGTGCCTCGTCCTCCGCTATCTCCTGCAGGGTCTTGTCAACGTCGGTAGAGTGACCGTACATTTCGATACTCTCGCGGTGGCTGATGAGCGGCTTGCCCCCGTTAGCGGTGGTGAGGTTGGTGATAGTGTCTTTCTCGTCCGTAATGGTGAACGGCGTGATGACGTTCTCAACGGGGAGGGCGTCGATGTCGGCGTGGTATGAGGTAGGGAGCGAAGCCTTGACAAACGCCTTGACCACGTTCACCTCGCGGTCGTAGAACTCAATGAGCCTGCCGCTCTCGTCCTTGACTTTCAGTTGCGCGTCTATGAACAGCTGCTTGCGGCTCTCACCGCTCATAGGGTTGGACTTCATACTCTCGTAGCTCCAGTCGGGTAGCTGCAGCTGCGTGAAGAACGACTGGCGAAGCTCCGCCACGTAGAACTTGAGGTTCTCCACCGCCTGCTGCCAAGTGACGTACTGCGCCGTACTGCCTTTCGGGTACTGCATGATAGAGCGGAACTCGCGGTCTTGGCTCTGCTCGTCGCCGTACTGTATCTGCTCGTCTGCGAACACGATGAACACGGGCTTGGAGTTCTTGCGGAGGTAGTTACCGTTGCGGCTCAACGCCCACTCAATCTCGAACACGATACGGCTGGTGTCCTCCCAAATGGGGGTCGGTCGGAACGTGTACACGGCAGGTATCTTGCCGAGGGCGTTCACCTCGTCCTCCAGTACCTACCAGCCGCTGTTACGTTCGTTGCTCCACTTGATGTGGCGGTCTGCTGTGTAGGCGTCGAAGTAGGAGACGGTCTTGCCGAGCTTCTTCCGCGTGTAGCCGACGGACAGGGCTATCATATCCCCGTACTCGTCGAACAGGGGGTACAGCTCGTCGCCCAGCATGGGGGAAAAGTTACGGCAGCGCATCTTCAGGGGCGAGTTGAAGCCGTAGATGTTGTTCCGCTCCTCGACGGCGTACCATAGGGTCATTACCTCGCACCCAGCGAACAGCATATTGCACCGCTCGATGTTCACGCTGTCTATGCGGTTGCGCTCGTAGATTTTCTCGATGTACGCCGCCACCTCCTTCTGCCGCTCGTTCTCGGGCTTGTACACGCGGCGGACGGGAATGCCCGTTATCAGCTCCGTCATACGCTTGGTGGCGAGCTGCTGGAGGTTGCAGGTGATACGGGTTACAAATTCCACCGTGCCGTCGTCGTTGGTGATGTCGGGGTACTGCGCCTTGCACATTACGGGGTGCTTGCGCGGGTCATACTCGTGTAGCAGTCCGCGCCTGCCTCCCCATGAGGGGACAATGACGGACTTGTCTTTTAGGGCTGCTATCATAGCTGCTGGTGTCAGCCCTGAATTGAGGATTTCGTCTATAGTCATACTGTAGAAATTATTGGGTTGAACAATCAATACACTTGTCGCGACAGACGCTTGCGGTCTATAGGCTTGAATGGGTTGCTGATATGGTAGTCCACCGCGTAGCATAGGAGGTCAACGAACTCGTCGTGAGGCTTTGACGGGAAGCCGCAAATTTCGTCCACGAACGCCTCGTTCCACGCTCCGTCAACAAGTATTACACGACCGCTCTCAACCGTTGGCGAGGCGGCAAATAAACGTGTTTCCTTGCTGTCTTTCGGGGACTTCGTACACACCACGTTGAACGGGGTGTTCTCTTTCAGCTGGTCTATCACGGAAAGCCCGTTCGCCTTTGGCTCAATGCGGATTGAGCTGCTGGCTGAGTAGCCATGCTCCGTGACATACGGCGGTATGAAGCGCAGCAGGTCGGGGAACTTCATATTGACCTTGTGGGCGTGGGTCACGTAGAGGTCGCCTCCTATCTTGCAGGTGGCTATAATGCCCGTCGGGTCGTTGCTGGTCTTGTCGGTGTAGGCGGTATCGAGGAAAAACACCACAGGCTCGCTGCTGTGTATGCGCTTGAAGTCTTGCGGAGAAACGTGCTTGAACCAGTCGCGCTTGACGATGTTACCTCCTGCGACGGTAGGTCGCTGCTGGTACAGGGCTGCGAACGTCCTCGGGCTGCGCTGCTCTGTGGCGGTGAGCCGTTCGAGGGAGTGTCGCTCCTCCCATAGTGCCTCTCCTACCTCACGGGGGTCTTCGGGCAGGGTGAGGTCTTCCCGTATGGCTGGTATTCGTATAACAGTCCATTTATCCGCCTCCCTGTCGAGGAGCCGTCCTGCCAAGTCGTCCTCATGCCAGCGCGTCATAATGAGTATCTGCTTGCTCTTGTTGTGCATACGGGTGAGGAACACGTCTGTGTACCAGTCCCAGTTGCGGTCGCGGTAGGTCTGCGAGCCAGCCTCGATAGCGTCCTTGACGGGGTCGTCGATGATACCCAAGTCCACGGGCGTACCAGTGAGCGAGCCGCCCACGCCGACAGCCTTGTAGAAGCCGCCGAAGCCCACTGTCTCGAACAAGTCCACGTTGCGCAGCCAGCCCCTGCGCGCGTCGTTCTTCACGTTGCTGTTGTTCAGGTACGTGTTCGGGAATACGGAGGCGTACTCGGGGCTGTCTATAGTGCGCTGAATGGAACGTGAGAACTGCTGGGCGAGGTCGGCGGAATACGAGCTGCCCACTATCTTCATCAGGGGGTTGCGCCCCAGCACCCAAGCAGGGAACTTGCGGCTGACAATCTCGCTCTTGCCGTGCTGCGGTGGCACGAACAGCATCAGGCGGTCTGTCCCCAGCGTCCCCTCGATGAGCTGCTGGCACTTCTCGGCGATGAGCGTATGAAACCACTGTCGGCTATACGAGGGCATAGTGTAGTCGAGAAACACGGGAAAACGCTCCGCCGCGCTCCTCCTGTGCAACTCCCTTTCCAGTTCCAATTCTCGCATTGCCATATCGTAGTCCATAGTTCGTCCATCAACTGTTCCTGCTTGCCCGTATCTTGTCTATCTCGGCTTGTATCTCCTCCTCGGTCATCTTCTCGGCAGGTATCAGCGGTGTGCCGTCCTTGCCCGTGACCTCGGTCTTGGTAGCTGCGTACAGCCCGAGGAGCTTGCGCCTCTCTGCGAGCTGCTGGCGTATCTCCGCAATGTAACGGGGGTCGCCCAGCCCAACTACGTTCTCCGTGGTATTCTCGCGCTTGACGGTCTGTATCTCGGACTGTTCGCCTACTGGCTGACCGTTGCCGTTCGTGACGGGTACGGGAACGCCGACGCGCTTGTTATACTCACGCACCCAGTTCTCCTTGCTCTTGTCCCACTGCTCCCATAGCTCGCACACCGCGTCGTCGATACGTTCCAGTTCCAGCTGCAGACGCTGGTCAACGTCGTTGATACGGAGGCTGCGCCACTCGTCGAGGAGGTCTTGAATGTCCCTCCAAATGGTACGGGTAGAGCAGGTGGTGTTCATACGGCTGCTCACCTCCGCCGCTATCTTCCTTATGCTCCAGCCGCGCTTGTACAGGTCGGCTACTATCAGCATCCGCCACTGCTTGATGTGGTTTCGTCTTGATGTGTTGCTCATAATGTTCTCTCCTTGTTGTAGGTGTAGATGATATTCCCGTTCTCGTCCTTGCCCGACGGCTGCATCACGCCATAGAACATCTTGTACGGGCTTTGTCCTGCCTGCGGATTGTTCCACAGCCAGCGCATATACTCAGCCATACTCATACCGTAGAACTGGGCGCGTTTCTCGGAGCTGTTGGCGTTGAAGCCGACTGCCCGTCCCCAGTCGTACTGGTGCAGGCTTTCGATGTCCGCCTTGATGTCGTCCCAGCGCACCGAGCCTTTCGCCTTGGCTATCTGCAGAGCCTCGCAGAACTGCCCCTTGGAATAGTTCCAGTCAGCAGGCAAGCCGCAGCACGAGCCGTTGCAGCACAGCTCCTTGAAGTGCGCGTCGGACACGTAGAAGCGCATACCGAATTCCTCGCAGAGGGCTTGCATATTGCGTATGAAAGGTGCTTTCACCTTGCGGTTGAGACGCAGGTAGCCCTGAGAGACGCTGTATTTGATGTAGAACTGCATGAGGTCGAAGCCGCACAGCTCGTTGAATACGGGCATCCAATCCTTGAGGGTCTGCGACCGCCGCTCTACGCAGAAGAACTCCGTTGAGAGAGCCGTTGCTCCTCGGTTGCCAGCCTCCCGTATCAGGTCGAGGTAGGTCGGGGTCGATACGCCGATGATGAACGGGCGCAGGCGCAGGGTAGCCCCTCCTGCGTCAGCCTCCGCTATGCGTTCTATAGCCTCCAGCCGAGCCAGCGGTGAGGGAACGCCGCGTTCTATGCGACGCGCTTTCGCCTCGTCGAGGGTGATGATTGAGAACTTGAAATTCCAGTTCTTCTGCCCCCGTACCAGCTCCATGTAGCGTTCGTCCTGCGTCCACCACGTAGCCTTGGTAGAGAAGCACAGAGGGTAGTCTATCTCCTTGAAGAAGCGCAGCAGCTCGAGGGTCACTCCGTACTTGCGCTCGAAGCCGTCGAACTGGTCTGACAGTCCGCCCCACTGCATCACGCGGCGTTGCTTGATGTACTCAGCGAACTGCCCTGCGTGCTCGTCGGGGTGCAGGAACATCTGCTTGATTTTCTTCACGTTCACGGGGTTGACCTCCTTGGCGAGGTAGTGTTCTTTCGCGCCCCCGATACCGCGCTGGTACTGGGAGAAGCAGTAGATGCAGCCGAATGAGCAGTTGCTGTAGGTGTCGAACGTCATCGGCATAGAGCAGTCGGCTATCTCCGCAGTCCATCTTGGTGATTGATAATATGCCATAGTAGTATGATTATTTGATTGTTATCTCCATTTCGTAGTCGCTTCCTTTCACGTCCACAATCCTTGCCCCGAGGTGCAGCCAAAAGCCGTGAGCGTCCTCGTTCATAGGGGTGCGGAACGTGAGCTTGTACAGCCCGTTCTGCTTCATACGGGCGAGCAGGTCGAAAAGCACCTTGCGCCCCATTCCCGTGCCTTGGTATTCCGTGCGGACGGCTATCTCAATGAGGCGGACGTGGTCGCGGCAGCGGTTGGCGTAGTAGAACGCGACGGGCGTATCACCCTTGCTCCACACCTTGCTCCACACCTTGCCTCCAGTAACGTAGTCCAGCCTGCGGAAGTAGTTGTACGACTGCTTCGCCACGGGCGAGCCGCAGTTGTAGCAGATGTCCTTCACGGCGGCGTCGTTGTAGTCACTTGTTGTCATTGCAGCACTCCTCCTTTCCTATCGCTTTCAGTATGGCGGTCAGTTCCTCCTCTATGGTGGTCTGAGCCGTGTTGAACTGCAGAACCTTGACCCCGATAGACTGCCACTTGCGAGCAGCTACCATAGCCTGCCTCTGCTTGGTTATTATCTTGGGGAAATTGCGCTTCCCATTGCCGTACTTGCCGTTGCTGCGGCTCGTCAGGCGGTCGTATATTGTCTTGCTGTCCGTCCACAGGCTCACCAGCAGGTGGCGGTCTGCCTTGAACATTGCGTTGGTGAGGTTCAGCCCGAACGTGTTCATGAAGCTGCCCTCGCAGATGATAGTGTCGGCGTTCCTTAGCCCCTCCTCCACGACGGCGGCGAGGCGTGATGTGCAACTCGCCCCGTTCTCGTTGGTGATGCGGTCAACGCCACCGAAACGCTCGATGAGTGCCCACGCGAGAGCCGACTTTCCGACGGCATTTGTGCCAGTTATGAATATGCAGGTTTTCATTGCTTGTACTCGTTCAAAAATCGTTTGTCATACGTCTCAGCCCTGAACTGCCAAAGGGGTAGCCACGACACGCCGCCGCCAGCCCGTTTGCCCGTCGAGGACTGCAATTTCACTATCTCCCTGCGCATACGCTCGATGTAGTAGCCGACCCAGCGGCTACCCCGTAGAACGTGCTTCTTGTAGGCGCAGAGGGTTGTTTCCACGCTCCACAGAGTCTTGTGCCTCGGGTTGATAGGCAGCTCCTGAATACGGTTCACGATGTAGCGCAGTCCGCTGTTCAGTACGGCTATGGTATCTTCGGGCAGGGTCTTGCCCGTGCGCCCCGTGTACGCCTCGTTCTCCAGCCCGAGGGCGAACACAAGCCCGTTGCGGCTGCTCTCCGCCTCCCGTATGTCGAACTGCACCCCGATAGGAATGCCGCCGATGTTGTACAGTAGCTCCGAGTAGAGGAACATTGTAAAACGCCCGAACTGCGCCACGTCGAAGCGGTCGAGCAGCAGGGCGTACCTTTCCGTAGGCGTTTGTCCCTCCGCCAAGAGGTTGTGCAGGGCTTCCGCTTGCAGGTCGCTCCCTCCGCTCCACTGCCGTATGTGCTGGCGGTAGCTCTCGAACACGCCCACGAACTGGTTACGGCTTCGCACCCACGCGCGGTCTGTCTGAAAGATGAGCTTGTCGCGGTTTGCAGTCCACCACCGCTCCAGCCTCGGCACGTCCACCGTCTGATAGTCGGGGAACTCGTTGTACATGAAGTACGTCGTCGGGACGCAGTAGTTGGTGCTGAAAAGGAAGCACAGCCACAGCCGCTGCTCCTCATTCAGCTCGTAGCGGTCGCACAGGTAGCGTATAGCCTCTATCTGAGGGTCTATGTCGAGCGCGCGGCTGCTGTCCACGTGGTAGCGTATGTAGTCTGCAATCCTGTTCATAGCTTCATAATCTTGTACGGGGTCACGGGAACGCCCGAGAGGGTGTCTAATTTTGCGCGAGAGGCAATATCACGGGTCGAGGCAATAAAGTACCCAGCCGAGGTCTCAAAAGCCCAAAGAGGGCGTTTTTCGTTGCGCAGAGCATACATATATGGCGAGCCGTCAGCCTGCACCCCGAGGACTATGCCTGCGAACGAGGCTCCCGTCTCCTTGCCGATGCGTCGGAACGGGTCGCCAGCGAGAGCGTCGAGCAGCACCAGCTCCCCGTCGTTCTCCGACCGCAGGGTGTAGCCGCTGCGCTCCTCCATCTCCTCCTTTGTCCCCATATCCACCGTGCCGTTGAATACGAGGGCGACGCCCTTGTCTGCGTACACGATAGGCTGGTTGTTCTCAGGAACGAGGTAGTCGCCGCTTGTGCAGTAGCGGTTGTGGAAGATGATGCGGTCGGGCAGGGGGTCTGGGATAGCGTCCGTTACGGCTGCATACGACACACTACGGACGTATCGCAAGCGTCCGCCCGTATCAATCCAAGCAGCCCCGAAAGCGTGAACGCCCCGTATGCAGGACTGCTTGCAGAGAGCCACGAACTGCGCCCGTGACCCTCCCTTGCCTGAGAAGCCGACCACACCGCACATAGCGCGTCAGCCCTCCTCCGCTGTCTCCGACGGCAGCAGCTCGTCGATGTTGTACACCACCTTGTCGATACTCGGCAAGCCTACGAGCTGTGCTACCTCCTCGGCGCGGCTCTTGGGGAACACGATGATGATACGCTCCATTGCCGTCTCGTTGCTTCCCTCAATCTTCGGGAGGTCGTCTGGGTTGATGTCCTCGCCCTGCAACTCGGCAGGAAGTGCCGACGGGTCGAACGTGTCCTCGTCCTCCTCGTCAGTGAGGTCGCCAGCAGGAGCGGCAGGGCTTCCGCTGCTGAATGTCGTTTTTTCGGGTTGCCATACGTCCACACCCCAGCTGCAGAGGTCTTCAGCGTCCCACTCGTTGGCGAGTTTGTCGAAGTCCCACTCACCGAACGAGGCGTTGTCGGCGATGATGAATTCTTTCTTCTCCGCCTCCGAGAGCGAGGAAGCCTTGACAATCTGCAGCGTCGGTTTCTCCAGCCACGACTGCCAGGCTGCAAGCAACGCCTCCTGTTCCGCCTTGGAGAGCCGCTGGTAGTTCTTCGTCCCTGCGAGTGTCTTGGCAATGTCGTCGAGTGGCATTTGCGCGATACGGCTGAAAGCCCTCAGACGCATGTTACCGCCGAGAGCTATCATCTTCTCGTCCACCACTACGGGACGTATCTCAATCATCTTGGGGAACGACAGCAGACGCTCCACCAGCAACGCCAGTTTCCGCTCCGTGATGGTACGGGGGTTGGCTGAGTTTACTTTCACCTGCGACAGCAGTACTTTTTCTGTTTTCATCTTATAACTATTTGAATATTAGTAATTTACAATCACTCCCACGCTTTGTCCTGTTGATACTCCCCGAACAGCCCGAAACGGCACATAGAGGCGTATATGGGGGTGTCGAGGTGGTATGCTTTGCGCAGTTCGTCGGGGTTCATGGTCATTTGACCCTGCAGAAGCACGTTTTCCGCCCTGTCTTTGACGAGGACGTCCACCTCCTGCTTACCTATGCAGCAGGCGAGGGAAACAAACACGTCGCACTTGTTTTGGGATGCGTAGTTCTTGGCGAGGCGGCGAGCCGCGAGGTTGAGAGTGAGGTCAGCTTTTGTGCCGTCTTTCGTCCACGGCGAGCCTCCGCCGATGATGCAGTTGCCGCCGTAGAAGTCCACCGCGAGCTTGCGCCCAGTAGTGCCGCAGTCGGCTATTGAGGAGTGCCGAACGTAGCGTCCCGTGCCGTTGACAATTAGCTTGTAGCGACCGCGCAGCCGCGAGCGTATGAACCGCTTGACCTTGCCGACGGGGGTATCTTCGAGCAGGGGGATAGCCACTATGACCTTGGAGAGCCGCCCGTCCTCTATGACTACCTGCGTCTTGATGTCGAGTCCGCCCAGTCCGCTGTGGAAAAGCTGGTAGCAGAGCCGCTTGGCTATGGTGTGGTCGTCGGGCATTCCGCAGGTCTTGGGGGTGTAGGTCGCCATACCGTGGAAAATGCCTTGGTCACCCCAGCCTCTGTTCCCGTCTACGCCCTGCGCGATGTCGGGTGACTGCTGGCTGATATATATGCCCACGTCGAGGAGGTCGCCGCAGATAGCGTTCTCGTGCCCCCACTTCGCCATATAGTCACGGGTGTAGCCTATGTCGTTGACGGCAGCGCGGACGTGCGAGGCTATCTCCTCGTTGCTCATTGTGTACTTGGAGGACACCTCGCCGCCGAGGTTGACGCGCCACCCCTTGATTTGTACCTCGACCGCATAGCGCGTGTCGGGGTCATGTTCGATGTATCGGTCGAGCAGCCACTGACTGATGTAGTCGGCAATCTTGTCGGGGTGTCCGAGCGACACGTACTCTGAAACTCGTATCATAGTCCGTTGAATTTGATTTGAATTGATTATTTTCTGCAAATGTACTGAAAAACGCTTATAATGTAATCACTTTTGGGGCAAAATCACTCTATTTGAGCCGGAAATGACCCTGATATTGCACTTTTCAGCAGTAAAATCGTGTCGCCCGTTACGAGCTTGTCGGGGGTAGTGCGGAACACCCTCCAGCCGAGAAGGGCAGCGGTGTTGTACTTCTGCATGTCGGAGAGGAAGCCCTGCGGACGGACGTGCCGTCCCTGCGTCCATACTCCGCCCTCCACCTCGACCGCTATCTTGTAGAGCGGCAGGGCGTAGTCGAAACGCCACTTGCGCGGCTTGTAGAAGCGGTATTCCTTGACGCATTCCGCCCCGAGCTGGGAAGCGCACAGCCGCGTGAACAGGTCGTGTTCAGGGGGAGGCGGCGTCTTGGTCTTACGAGTTATTTTTCCCGAATTTTGCGCGAGAGGTGTTTTCTTACTTCGGGTAGGTACTTTATTGTCCATAGTCTTTTTACGTTGTTTCTCGTTGTTTTCTCGCCCTCTACACGATTTATCGCGGCGCGCGCTGGGCGCACCACGATAAACCTTGTGTCAGTGGCTTGCGGTAAAATCAGAACGGCAGGTCTTCCCCGTCGTAGGGGTCGAACGCCTCAGCCCCGAGCGTCCCGTTCACCTGCATTGTCTCCTGCTTGCGCTCCAACGGGCGCAGCCCCCCGAGGATAGGAACGGCGTTGCGCTGCTCCTCGGTCATAGCCTCACGCTGCTCCTTGGGAATGTTCACCTTGACGCAGTGCGTGTCGTTGAACTGGGGGTTCTGCATCTCAATTGCGTTGAGATTGAGGTAGCACCCCTTTTCGCCGAGGAACATGCCGTCGCAGTCGTCCACGGGGATAATCAAACAACGCTTGGTAGCGGTTGTTCCCTTGATGTTCTTGAGGAAAGCCCCCTTGAGTTTCAGGAGGTCAATCCGAATGCTGAAATTACTCATTGTGTTCTTGGTTTTTATTGTTAATACTCAGTGAACTGTTTGTTGTCTCCTCCCCGTCGTCGAGCCTGTCCTTGCCGAGGATGAGTAGTACCGCCGCCACGTTCACAAGTGCGGCTACGGCTATGATTGCTATCCAAAGAACGCCCATTACCGCTCCTCCCTTGGCTTCCTCAGCTCCGCTATCAGGGCGTCCGCCAACTGTACGGCTTCTCTTGCTATCTGAGCGTCGTTCTTGTACTCGAAAGGCAGGTCGCCTCTCTCCGCTGCGGCACGTTGCGCCTGCCCGTCGTCGAGCCACATGGCGCAAGCCGCGTCTTTTGCTATCTCGTACCTGCGCTGCTCCCAGTTGATTTTGGGGCTTTCGAGGCTACGGCTTATGTCCGCCAGTAGGTTGGGGACACGCTCTAAAAATCTCTGTTCTGATACTGTTGTCATTGCTGTTTATTTTGAGGGTTAAACAATTCCATCTGCTCTATGCGCGGCGGTGCTCCTATGAGCTTCTGCGCGCGCTCTATCTCCGCGTCCACCTGCCGCTCCAGTTCCTTGCTGAGCCGCAGGTCTGTACTCGTCCGTGAGCGGAAGTAGTCTTTTTGTTTCTGCCTCATACGGACTACGAAGTCGTAAAATTGTCTTGCGTTCATACTGACTGCTTGTTAATTGCGTAGAGGTCTATCAGGGCGATGATACGCCCGTACAGCTCCTTGTCGTATATCTGTTCCTGCGTAGGGTTCTCGACACGCTCGAGGGCTTCGAGTTCGCGCCTGCACCACTCACGGGGTATGAATTTTCTGTCTGTCATATCGCCGCTCCTTTCTGCGTTAGAACGGGCAGTCGTCCTCGGGCAGGTCGTCGTCGAACGGGAAGTCCAGCTTGCTTGCCTCGAACGCCTCCTCATACTGGCGTCGCTCCGCTTCCACGAGGTGGTTGGTATTGTCCCACGTCGGATCAAGCTCGCTGCCCTGCACCGTAGGGGTGTAACGCCCGTTGTTCAGGTTGTAGCGGAAGAACGCGCTGCCAGTCTCTCCGAGGTGTCTGAACTTGACCTTTTGAACACGCACCTCGACCGTGTTCTCTGCGCGGTGGCGGTGTACCACGATACCGAAGTCCGCCTTGTTGTAGAAGTTCGCCGAGCCGCTGATGTCGTAGAGGTTGGGTATCTCGATGTTGCCCTCCTTGTTCTTCTGCATCTTGGTCGGGTGAGCCATCAGAATTATCAGCACGTCGTTGTGCTGTGCAAACGTGGTGAGCTTGTCGAGCAGGTTGCTGATATACTGCGTCTCGTTGGTTCGTCCCTGCTCGTTCTCCAGTCGGTTGTACGGGTCAATGACAAGCCCTTTTATGCCCTTTCTGCGCACGAGGTACTTGGCTCGCTCCAGTATGGAGTCCACCTTGTAGTCAGCTTCAGGGGCAATGAAGAAGAAGTCCCTCTCCAGCCGTTCCTTGACCTGTCTGTACTCCCCGTAGGTCATTGTGTTACGGCTGAATTTCTTGCCCACGAACTTCTCGATCAGCTTGCTGGCGTGATACGCGAGGGGGAAGTTCTCAGGCGAGAAGTAGGCGAAACGCCAGCCGTAGCGGATATTCAGCCGCTCCGCTATCTCGTCTATGAACTCCGACTTGCCGCTGCCTGGAATACCAGTAACCACGCACAGACGCTTGGTCTCAAACGACAGCAGGCGGTCGAGGTTGTCGTGACCTATTGTCAGTCCGCGCTGCAGCCCGTTCTCGAAGATAGCGTCCAGTGAGGTCTCGAAGTCGGACACCGTGAACACGCCCTCGTACTTGATTTCGGGGGCGTCGGCTATGCATTTCAGCAGGCTCTCCCTCCCGTACTTCATCAGGTGCTCGTTAGCGTCCTTACAGCCCTCGCCATACTCCAGCACTCGGCAGCGTTCCGCCCCGAAGCGGCGCAGCAGCTCGTCGCGCAGCACTACGCCCTTGGTGTCGGTGTCTGAGGCTATGTAGATTGTCTCCTTGTCGTCGAAGTACTCCTCGATGTAGTCGTCGAGGTAGCTGAGGTTGGCATTCGCCCCGTTCGGGACGCTCACCACGTCGTGCCGTCCGCACTCGTAGAACGTCAGCGCGTCCATTTCGCCCTCAGTGATGATGCACTCCGAGCAGCCCTTGATAGCGTCGATATTGTAGGGCAGGAGTTCCGCCCCCGATACCAGCTTGAAGCACTTGTCTCCCGTGCGGAACTTGGTGTTCACCAGCTCACCGCCTCGGTAGTAGTTGAACTGTATGGTGTTCGCCTGCCCGTTCTTCTGAGGCATCCACTCCGTCCCCTCCGTGATACGCATAGCGGTGAGGGTAGCGGTGCTTATGCCACGGCTGGCGAACCACGCCACCGCCCTGTCCGAGAGCCGAGGACTTCCCGTTGTCTTGGGCTTCTTGTAGGTCTTCGGCTCCCGTCGTATCTGCTTCGGGGTGAACCACGGCTGCTGCTCCATCCACCGCTTTTTCTCATCTTCTGTGTACTCGGTGGCGTTACCGCTGAAGCCGCAGTAGTGGCAGTTGAACGCTCCAGTAGCGAGGTTGCATGAGAGCGACTTGTCGCGCTTGTCGTGACGCTGGTCGCGGCACTGTGGGCAGTACACCTTGACGTTGCCCGAAGTACGTCCGCGAGGGACGCCCTCTATGCCGAACTTTTCCCAATTGAAACTGCTCATACGCCTACACTCCTGCTATCCAACTGTTAGACTCCTTGCTCCAGTAGTAGTCAGCCCCAGGGCGCGGCGGTGCGCTCATCGGGACGGGCTTCCCCGTGCCGTAGCGTCGTGTGCCGAGGCTGTCTATCCATTCGCCCTCTCCGAGGTTCACGGCTGCTCCGTCTGCGGTTTTCCTTGCGCCCCGTCCGTCGCGTTTCTCCCACGTGCGGACGGCTGCTCTCCAGTCTTTCATGGGACTGTTGCCCACTTTCCAGCCCTTGCTCTCGTAGAAGTCCACGAACGACTCCGCGTTGACGGCGTTGCCCCTCTCCGCGCAGTACGCCCTGACCTCCTCGACAGAGGGGCGAGTGAAGCGTTTCGCCTTGCTCTCCTGCTGTGGCGCGACGGGAGCTGCGGTAGCCGCTGCGACTTTCTTTTTTACTCCGTTAGGAGTTTTTTCTTTATTCTCCGTACCCAGTTCTACTGGTACACCAGTACCCGTTACAGTTCCAGTAACGGTATCAGTATCAGTATCAGTAACAGTATCTCCCGTATTGTCCCGTATAGGGTCGCATACGGTCGTATCGTCCGTAGAAGCGTCCAAGCCGTGTTCCCTGCGGTAGCGTTCCCAGCGTTTCTTCACCGCCTCCTTGCGCTGCTGGATAGACTTGTCGTACTTGGCTTCGTAGTTGTCTATGTGCTGGAATACGAGGCGCAGGAGCATACGTAGCGACCTGTCCTCGGGACGTTTCCCCTCAAAAGCGTAGGCGAATATCGCGTCCAAGTACTCGCGGTATTCTGCGTCGCTCATCTCATCGGTGGGTCTCAGCCAGTCTCTGTGTATAACAATCGTATTTTTCATTGCATTGAAGCTATTATCGAAGTGCGTAATTTCTCGTTCTTGGCGTTCCAGTCGAACGTGCGTATCATCCACTGCCTATACTGCATCGGGACGTCGCGCAGCCGCTCTCCCTTGTACTTGCCGAACGGCATTGTCTCTATCGGCTGAGCCGCCTGACGGTCAACCATAGCGGTGTCCGCCTTGGTGTACTTGCCGATGTCGTGAATAGGAATACCCGAGAGGAGCCGTCCTCCCGAGCCGAACATGCGCCATATCTTGCCCTGCTCGAACACGATATCCTCTACCTTGCCGAAACGCTCGACGTTGCCGCCGAGGTCAACTATGAGGCAGTCGGTCTTGTCGGGGTCGATACGTGTTCCACGCCCCACTATCTGATAGTAGAGGGCTATCGAGGCGGTGCTGATACCGAACACGATGCAGTCAATGCCCGTGTAATCGAAGCCCGTGGAGAGGACGCGCACGTTGAATATCACGCGCAGCTGCCCAGCCTTGAAACGAGCCAGCACCTGCTCACGCTCTCGCTTGTCCTGCTCCCCGTATATCACGCCCGAGCAGGGGTACTGCTTGGAGAGCTGTATAGCGTCGTCCACGGAGGGAACGAACGCCAGTACGTGCCGCCGCTCGGGGTGAGCGTCCAGCGCGTCTATCACGGACTGAGTTCCGCCGTTTGCGTCGTAGGCTTTCTGCACGCTTTCCTCGGTGTACTCACTCTTGCTGGAGTTGAACACGAGCAGGCTGCTGTCAAAAGCGTTCTGTGTGTACTGGAGTGGCGACCAAAAGCCCATTTCGACCATTTCCTGCACCTGCCCGACGTGTATTATGTCCTTGAAGAAATTGCCTTTCTTTGACCGCGATGTCAGCATTACGAGCTTCGAGAACGTGCAGCCGTCGCGGTCGCGGTTGGTCTGCAGTTTGACGGGGGTAGCCGTTATACCCAGCACGTGCGTTATGCCGCTTTCGCGCAGGAACGTACCGAGCATACTGTCCGCCTCGCGGGGGTACAGGTGCGCCTCGTCGATGAGCATCTTGGTGAAGCCTAATTCCTTGAATTTTGCGCCGAGAGCCTTGATTGAGCCTATGGTTGCATACGTTATTGGGGCAATCTCCTTTCGTCCGCAGGAGGCACTAAAAATGCCAGCGTTCGAGCCGAAATCTCCGCACAGGGTTATATACTTCTTGTAGTTCTGCTCCAGCAGCTCCTTGCTTGGCTGTAGGACTATAAGGTGGTCGCCGCTGTACTTGGCCACGTATGCCGTGAGTATGGACTTGCCCCACGCCGTCGGCAGCACTATGAGGCTGGGACGGGGCTTCTCCTCACGGAAGAAACGGATAGCCTTGTCTATCGGCTCGACCTGATTTTTACGCAATGTTATCATTCTGTCGTTTGAGGTTAAAAAGACACTCCGCAGGTAGGGCTAACCACGCAATAACAGCAGCGTCGGAACTCCTTTCGGTGCGCTCCACCCTTGTGCGGAATGTCGGTATCGTTGTAACTGTCTTAGCCATTTCCCAAGCTGTCTTTCGGTTGTAAGCCATTACCGCGTAATCACTTTTCGGGTTGAGAAATTCTAAGTGCTTTCTGTAGGTCGGAAGCCGTCACGGGCTGTTTCGCTGCCAGCCGAGCGCGCAGCTTCTTGGCGAGCCGTACCGTGTTGTGGGCACGGGTACTCTTTCCGAGCGACGGCTGTAGAGCCTCGCAGAGGGCGTCTATGTAACGCACCATTTCGTCACGCTGGCTGTTTGAAATCAGTATCATGCTGCCTCCTTTCGTCCGTTATTTGAGCAGGAAACGGCGTGCGCCCTGCACGGTCTTGGTGAACTCCTTTGCGAGGTCGGGGTACGCCTTGGCGAATGCCTTGGAGTCGAACTTCTCGCTGTCCTTTGGAGCTTTCCATGTGGCGAGGGTCTGACCGCCGAAGCTGATAGCCTCCGCGTCGCCGAAGCCCATCTTGATAGTGCTTTCCAGTTCCTCCTTGCGGCGTTCCAGCTCCGCCAGTTCCTCTTTCAGCCCTTTCAGCTGGTGGTAGGCTTCCAGTATGTCCTCACCGACCTCCACGCACTTGCCTGCGGTGTGACGGTTGTACTTGATGAGTACGTCCTGCACGTTGACGGGCTGCGGCTCCTGACCGCCCTTGATGTAGTCCACCCAAAAGCGTTCCACCTCCTCGACGAGGAACTCGTAGAAGTCGCGGTCGAAGTCGATGTCCTTGTAGCCGAACTCACGCCCTGCGGTGAGCCAAGCGAGCGAGCCGTGCTGCATGCCCGATACACCCAGCTGATAGGTGAGCTGGCAGAACCAGTGCTTCGGCAGGTCGTCACCGTCCACGCTCATCTGCGTGGTCTTGCACTCCAAGATACCCTTGTTGTCGTTATTGTGTACCTGACCTGCGAGCCAGTAGGTGCGGTCGGGCGACACCTGCAGGTAAGGGCGTTCGTTGCTGCGTATGAGCCAGTCCCCTGCGCTGCTCTTGATTACCTGCTGTCCCGTAGCGTCAGCCCAGAACTGAGCCACCGCGTCCTCCAGGTAGTGACCTGCTTTCATCGCGAACGTCTCCTCCTTGGGGGCGTCCAGCCCTACCTTGCGTCTCCACAGCTGGTACGGGGTCTCGTAGGGGTTCAAGCCTACAATGGTGGCTACCTCGGAGGAGCCGATACCGCTTTTGCGCACTTCCAGCCACTCCTCGCGGCTGCTCGGTCTGATGATAGTAGTACTCATATCCTATTCCTCCCCATTGATTAGGTTATCACTCTTGCGGACAAGTAAGAAGTCCAGCCACAGGTCGGCGAACTGCGTGCCGCTATACGCGGCGAGGTCGCTGTTCTTAAAGCAAAGGCGAGAGCCGAAGTTCGCATACGAAGTCGAGGGGGCGCAATGCGAGTGCGCACAGGCGAAGCCCGCATATTCGTTCTTCCAGTCGCCTCCCAACTCACGGTAGGGGTGTTCATTTCTCCAGTCCTCGTCCTCGTCGTTCTCCCAGTCCTCGCGGCTCTTGTAGAACCAAAACCACGGTATCCATCTCCACTCACCAGCGGTGAAATGAGGCTCCCATCCCTCGTTGAGAGCGGCGGTGATGATTTCCAGCTTCAGGACGGCACGGATGAACGGGTCGTTGTCCTCCACGTTGTCCGCCCACTGGTAGTACTTGTCCACGAGGGGGTGGTCTGAGCCAAGTACGTTGCAGGCATCCTCAAAGGTGCGGACGCGCTCAGTGATGTCCTGCGGCTTGAATGTGTCCTTGCCGAACAGCGTTTCGAGCAGCTGTTTCTGCTCTGCGCTTGCGCCGTTGTAGGCTGCAAGTACGTTCTCTTTCTTGATTTCGATGTTGCTTACCATTTTGAATTGAATTTATAGGGTTATTGATTGTTTTCCTTGATTTCTCCTGTCGTAGGGTCAACCGACTGTGCGGTGGCAGGGGCTGCGCCAGTAGCACGGGCTATGGCAGCTTCTGCACGCTCCTTGGCGGTGGTCGCTTTCTTCTTGGCGGCGGCTTCCTGCTGTGCCTCGATAGCTGGCTTGATGAACGTCTCCTGCACGGTGGTAGTCCCTTCCTTGATAGCGTTGGCGGTGGCGCGAAGCTCGAATATCATGCTCTTGTCTATATCGTCCACGGACTTCACGTCGAGGTACTGGAGTATCTGCGCCTGCGTCACGCCCAGCTTGGCGAAGTATGCTATCACGTTCTGACGGCTCTGCTCGAGGTCGATAGACTGTCCGAGAGCCACTTTCTTAACCTCGTTGATGACCTTCTTGGTTACGGCTTTCGGAATGACGGCGAGCACGGCGTTTCTGAAAGCTATTGCGGCGGCGGCGTTTCCAGTCACTACCTGCATATCCTCACTGAATGTGCGCCCGTTGCGGTCGGTGATACGCCGCTTGACCTCTTTCATCACGGCGAAGTTGGTCTCGAGGTCGTGGCACACCGCCTGTGCGGTTATCATCTTGCCGTCGTTGCCGACGATGTGTGTAGCCACACGAAGGTTGCCCCACGCTCCAGCAATGATTTCTGCCATACGGACGGACAAGCCCTCGATCACAGTGTCCTGACCGCCTGCTCCCTTGCGACGGAGAACGTAGAAACAGTCTTCGGCTGTCTCCTTGTCCATACAGGCGTAGGTGGCGATTTTGTTCAGCGTGGCGTTGATGTCACGGGGGTAATTCTTTGCGGTAGCAATCTGAATGTCGATTTCCGCACGGTTGACTGCTTGAAGCATATCAGCCTGATTGATTTGAATGATGTCGTTACTCATGACTGTTATTATTGATTATTCGGGGTCTTACGGCTTTCCCCATTGCCTTGTTGTTCGATGTAGTAGCGCGAGTACCTGACGGTCTTGCCAGTGACGCGGCTAACGCTCTCCTCCATGCGCTTGGCGATGTTCAGTCCCTCGCGGCGCAGGTCGCTGATGCGTGATGCAAGTCGGTAGCAGCCGTAGTCTCGCAGGGCTTCGAGCGGCGAAATAGAGCCGCCCTCTATAAGCCTCCTTCGTATGAGACTCTTGTGGGTATCAGTCTGACTTGTCATAGCGTTTTCCTCCTGATACGGGTGATTGAATTACGGGTGATAGCCTGCGCCTCGACTTCCGCCTGCGTAGGCACGCGGCGTTCGAGCAGCCAGTCCTCCAGCTCCGATTTCTTGAAATACAGCTTTCGGCACTTCTTGTAGTAGGGTATCTGCTTCTCGCTGGTGAGGCGGTACAGATGTCCCTTGCTCAGTCCCGTGAACACGACCGCCTCCTCCAAGTTCAGGACGGGTTTCGCCCCTATGAGGGTCAGTTGCTCCAAGCGGTCGAAGCGTTGTCCGAGAGCGGTCATTATGTCCTCGCTCATACGTCCTCCTCCTTTGTCATTTCGTCAATGAAGCTCTGCGGCAGCAACCCGTGTTTGCATAGGTGCTTGCCAATCTGCACAAGTCCGTAGAGGGTGGCGAGCGCACCGAATTTGAGGACGAAGAACTCGCCGAGGGTCATAGGGTTGTCGGGGGTCTCCTCACCGACCAGCATAAGGAACGCAACCATTCCCACGCCTACCAGCGTTGCGAGCAATGCCCACCTTGCCAGTCCTGCCATTGTACTCTGCCGTTTCATGCCTTGCCCTCCAGTTTAAGACGCGCCGCGACGCGCTTGTGGATAGTGTAGATAGTCCCGAGGGAGTACAGTCCGTACTTGTTCATCAGGTGTCTGGCTACCTCCGTCTTGCTGCTTCCCGGAACGCTGCGCATCTCCTCGAAGTCGAGGTAGATTTTCATGTCGCGCTCCTCGCGTTGCTTCTGCAACTCAGTCTTGAATGTCTGCTGCATAATCAATTATTTTTGGTTCAACATTAAATTCCCCATCGGTTTATTTCCTATATTTATTCTTTTTGCGTAAATTTGTCCGTTATAAATAACATTTACGAAATTGTTTGCGACAAATTACGAAATAAATTTCATTCACGAAATAAATTTCGTAAAAAAGATGCGAAAAATTTTTCACCCTATGTATAACTCACAATAGAACAACAGATTATGATAGACATCAAAAAATTGCGAGAATTGAAAGGGTTGACGCAAAAGGAACTGGCTGAAAGATGCAATGTTACGTTGCGTACAGTACAGAACTGGGAGCAGGGGAAGCATATTCCCGAAAGCACCTTGATACTACTCGAGTTGCTCGGATACCCTGTAAAGGAGGGCGAAATCATTTCGTCTTTCGCTTCGGGCAACGGGGTCAGCGTTTCGGCTGCGCAGGGCAGTCGGGTGAATGTGGCAAAATCGAAGGAGGACACTGAATCGGATAAATTTCTCGCCGCGCTTGAACGCCAGCAGGCTCTCCTGCTTGAGCAGATGAAAGCGAACAACAAGCGTGACGAGCAGATAGACCGCCTGCTGTCCTTATTAGAGAACAACAAGTAATGAAAGGAGAAGATATGAAGAAAAGGAGTTTATACTTGGCGGTCGCCTTGACTGCGGTAGCCCTGTTCGGTTGCTCCAAGGACGGGGAGGAAACGGTGATAGAGTCGGGACAGGAAGCGTATCTCAGGGAACTCGCCACCACCCTGAACGGAAGCTGGAAAGGTGAGCTGTACAGTTCGGTGACGAACACCACCGAACACGAGGACATTGTGTTCAAGAAATGGGACAAGCCGCAGGAGGTAGTGAGCCTGTTCGGTACGTTCACGGGGTACGGCGTAGCCGAGCTGCACCACTACTACGACGACGGTCTCCTGCTCACCGAGGACTACTGCATATTCGCCCTCGACACGTGGGGGAACGAGCCGCTGGTGATTTTCTACCCGTGCAACGACGAGCTGGAGGTGATGAGCCGAGAGGACAAGCGGAACATCGAGATGCTGGACGGTAACAGCTTCAACATGCGCTCCTACGGGACGGGCGAGGCTACCAGTCTGCACTACACCCGTCAGAACTGAGTTATTTTTCCCGAATTTCAACGAGAGCGCAATTATAGACCTTGTGTTGTGTAATTTACTGCCCGAAGTCTATAATTGTGCGAGAGGGGCTAAAAATTGCGTTTATGAATACACGATTGAGACAGATAATAGACTACAAGACGAACGGCAAAAAGAAAGTGTTCGCGGAGCTGATAGGATGGAAGCCGCAGTACCTCGGCAAGCTGCTGCACGGCGACGACTTCGGGTTGAAGCCCGTCATCGCGCTGCTCACGGCTCTGCCCGAAATCAACGCCCGTTGGCTGCTGCTGGGAGAGGGCGAAATGCTCACTCCAAGCGGAGCGGCTGCAATCCGTCAGGGCGTATTCGCACACATCGAGCAGGTGCTGAACATAGAACGCTACCTGCCCTATATGACCCCGAAGGAACTGAGCGTCACGGAAGCCGCCCTGCTGAAAGGGACTGCGCCCGTGTTCGGTCAGGAGCGCATTGACGAGTGGGAGAGCCGCATCGCAGAGCGCGAGGGGCTGATACGTGAGAAGTTCGTACAGGCACAACAGAAACAGGAGGGAAAATCATGCAGACAGCCGATAGCCAACGAATAATAGGACGGTTCTTCGAAGCCCTGCAGAGGCTCAAAAGCGACCGCAAGATACGGGGGAAGCAGACATTCACCCGTGAACACGACATCAACCGCTGGAACATGAACACGCTGGAGAAAGACCACTCGCGCGACATATTCCAGCCAGCGTGGCTGACCTACCTTGTAGAGGACTACGACGTGTCGGCGCAGTGGCTGCTCACTGGTAAGGGCGAGTTCTACCGCAAAAAGAAAGTGGAGGGCAAGCAGTAACGCCCTCCGCTTTCACTTATTCCTTGTCCTCGCCGCAGCCGTCCGTCGGGGCGAGAATGCTTGGTATGGCAGCGACCGCCGCCTGCTTGTTCTTGTCCATTACACGGGCGTAAATCTGCGTCGTGCCTATCTCGCGGTGTCCGAGCAGCTTGCTCACCACGTAGAGGTCTGTGCCGATGTCGAGCATCATAGTGGCGAACGTATGACGGGCGCAGTGGAACGTGATTTTCTTATCAATGCCAGCCCGTAGCACCCACTCCTGAATAGCCTTGTTCGTGCAGGTCGGGGAGTGTATGTCCGTGAACGGGTGTTCGTTGGGCTTGCCCCGTTCCCCCATGAGGACGCGAGCCTCCTGCGTGATGTCGAGGTACTCCTGCCCCTTGGTTTTCTTCTGCTTGAAGATGAGCCGCGTGAACTCCCCCTGCTCGTACACGTCTCCCCATGTGATGCGCAGCACGTCGCTCCGCCGCAGCCCCGTGAGGCAGCTGAACAGGAAAGCCGCCTTGATTTGAGGGTACTCGCAGTCCACCTGCGCGAGCCGTTTCACCTCGTCAATAGTGAGGTACATCCGCGTCCCCTCCTCCGACTTGAAGCCCTCTATGCCGCGCAGGGGGTTGTAGGGTATGATGCGCTCCTCGAACGCCTGATTGATGCAGGCTCGCAGCTTGTTGAAATAGCTCACCTTGCTGTTGCGGGCGAGGGGCTTGTCCTTGAGCCGCTTGCGGATGTCGTGATGCCAAGCGACCGCGTCGTGTTCGAGGTAGTCCTTGAAGCCCTGCACCCATTCGGGCGTGATGTCGGCAAAGGTCAGCGTCTCCCGTCCGTCGTAGATTTTCAGGTGGTGGTAGCAGCTGCGCCAGTTGCCCCAGTTGCCGCTCTTCTCCTCACCGCGCCGCCGCTCCACCATAGCGCGGTAGTAGTCGTAGAAATTTGTCTCGGTGGCGAATGCGCTCTTGAAGCCGTACACGCCGTTGCGGAGCTCCACCACACGCTTGGCGCGGATTGCGTCCGCGAGGCGCAGCGTCTCCTTGTTCTTCTCCTTGTCCGCCCGTGTCCGTTCGGGGACAAGATACAGTTTCAGATACTCATACGAGCGCACACCGTTGATGTAGATGTCGAGGTACAGCGTAGTGTTCCCCGACGGCATTTTGCGCTGCCGTAGCTTGATAGGTTCTTTAGAGTCGTTCATCTTGTTGCTATTTTGTTGCTTACCATATTACGAGCAACAAAACTACAACAAAACAACAACAATTCCAGTATAAATACTGAGAAATATCCCCATAAAATAAAATCAAGCGAGACTATTGTGGCTGTGCACGTTATTTCGCTTGATTTATACCTGACTTATACACGAAATGTTTTTCGCGCTCCGTCGGTTACTTTCCGATGCAAAACTTCGCGAAGATTTCGCCGAGGACTTCGTCAGTGCTGATTTCTCCTGTGATGCTGCCGAGGGAGCGGAGTGCTTCGTGAAGGTCCTCCGCGAGCAGGTCGGAGGGTAGGGAAGAGGCGAGTCCTGCCTGCACGGTGCGGAGCGATGCGGCGGCGTCACGCAGTGCGGCGGCGTGGCGTGCGTTGGTGACGAGCACGCCGTCCGCGGAAGCCTTTCCGACCGAGGATGCGAGCAGTTCGCGCAATTTGTCGAGCCCGAAACCTCTTTTTGCGGAAATCCATAATACTTCCGGCGCATTATTCTTGGAGACAAGCGATTTAACAAAATTGTTTATCATTATAACATTTTTGTTAGGTTCTGTCCCGCCGCTAAATCCTCTTGTGGAAGAGCTATCGAGGCCAGAAAAATCGGCTCCATCGCAACGAGCTGCAGAAGAGACTTCAGGAGTAATGCCTGAAAGCTCTTCTACGGAGGTATAGAACCCGGCTGTGTCAGATTCGTCCTGCAAAGTGGCGGATTGCGTTCCGGTGGCAGTTGCGCCATCAAACCCGGTAACCTTGTCGCATTTGTTCATCAGCAGCACCAGCTTCTGTTTGCTCAGGTCCACCATCCCGACGAGCTTCCTTATCTGATCGGAGACAGAGGAATCGTCAGCTGGGTTTTCCGGGGCGGGGGAGTCGGCCGCGTCGACCACTCCCAGCACCACCTCGGCCCCGGCAGCCTTGCTGAAGCTCCTCTCGATGCCGAGAAGCTCGACCTT
>OIEN01000156.1_pt1 | contig 50625 bp, 58 predicted proteins | sample 1581741 | NCBI WGS metagenome assembly OIEN01 (sample SAMN01760944, study PRJEB22395) | human gut metagenome | reverse complement strand
AAATATATAATCCCCGACGAGATTGGGCGGACGTTTTCAATTTTTTTAAAGAGTTCGACAAATTACAATTTATACCATCATTTTTATGGACACATATATTAGAAAACATGTAAATGCTATTTTTAACACTTTAATTGGTAATTTTTTTAAAAGTTTTGCTCCTATATATCCTCCTATAATTCCTCCAATTGCGCAAGTTAGTCCAAGTTTCCAGTCTATATAATTATTATTGTAATAAAATATTCCACTTGTAATTACCATTGGTAATATTGCAAATACTGACGTTGCTCTCGCCTTTCTATCTTCTAAATCAAACAAATGAATTAGAGCTGGTACTACTATCATTCCACCACCAGCAGCAAATAATCCGCTAACAATTCCTGCAAACAAACCAACTAAAATTTTTTTTATCATATTAATTCCTTATTTATCTGTTTTCATATTATTATTTATTTTTTTTGGATTTTTATACCTCTTATATTTTTCAAGTAATATTTTTAACAACTTACTTTACCAAATACAAAATTTGTACCATTTTCTTTACTGCTAGGCAAGTTTTTATTACCTTTGTCGTTATATCATTTCCTGTTTCGTGTTATTATCAACAATAAATGATAAAATATTTTCAAATTTTTATACGAAGGAGTTTTTTATGATAAAAATTAAATTATCTGATTTATTAGGAAAAAATAAAATGACACAAAAAGCATTAGCAGAAATTACTCATATTCGCCCTGCTACTATTTCAAAAATGTATTATGAAGAAATAAAAAGAATTGATGTTAGCCAATTAAATAATATTTGTAAAGCTTTTGATTGTGAGATTTCCGAATTATTAGAATATATTCCAGATGAGAAAAAATAAAATATAGTCTGGAGAGAAAATGTTGTAGGAGTCGCCCTATAGTGCAACTCCTACGTATTTGAATATCAATTCATTCATGTAAATTATAATCTATCTAAATTTTTGTTATATTTTCGTCCTTTTCAAAGTATTTTGTTCCAAGCATTTTGTCTGGTAAATATTGTTGTTCTACCACATGACCTGGATAGTCATGTGGATATTTGTACCCTTGTCCATAGCCAAAGTTTTCCATGCCCTTTATTTCAGCATTTCTTATATGCATTGGAATTTCTCCTGTATCCTTTGTTCTTACATCATCGAGAGCCTTATTTATTGCCATGTAACCTGCATTTGATTTTTTAGAAAGTGCAACATATAGTGCCGCTTCTGAAAGTATTATTCTGCCTTCTGGCATTCCTACTGTTTGAACAGCTTGCATTGCGGAATTTGCCACAACTAATGCATTTGGGTTTGCTAACCCTACATCTTCTGCCGCAGCAATTACAATTCTTCTGGCTAAGAACATTGGATCTTCCCCTCCGTCAATTGCTCTTGCTAAATAAAATACAGTTGCGTCTGGATCGCTTCCTCTCATAGATTTTATAAATGCACTTATGTTATCATAATGGCTATCTCCATTTTTATCAAACATTGTTTTTTTCTTGCCCATACTTTCAGCAATGATTTCGTTTGTAATATTAATAAATCCATCTTTATCCATTGGAGTTGTGAGTACCGCTATTTCTAAACTATTTAATGCTGTTCTTACATCTCCATTTGATATTTTAGAAATAGCATGTAAAGTCTCGTCTTCTATTCTTATTTTATATGTTCCTAAGCCTTCTTTACTAATTAAAGCATTTTTTAATATTTTAAAGATATCTTCTGGCTCTAAAGGTTTTAGTTTTACTACCATAGACCTCGATATTAAAGCTTTATTTACTTCAAAATATGGGTTTTCCGTTGTTGCTCCTATTAATATAACTGTTCCGTCTTCCACAAATGGAAGTAATGCATCTTGTTGTAATTTATTAAATCTATGAATTTCATCTATAAACAAAATACATTTTCCACTTGGATTTAAAAATGCATTTTTAGATTCTTCTATTGCTTTTTTTATGTCTGCGATTCCTGCTGTTACTGCGTTTAATTTAATAAAATTATATTTTGTAGTGTTGCTAATTACTTTTGCAAGTGATGTTTTCCCACATCCTGTTGGGCCCCATAGTATAACACTAGATAGTCTATCTGCTTTAATTGTTCTATATAAGATTTTATCTTTTCCAACTACATCTTCCTGCCCTACAAATTCTTCTAGTGTAGTTGGGCGCATACGATATGCCAAAGGTTTGTTTAAATCCATTTTTTTACCTTCCTAAATATTTTAATGCCTGTTTTATTGTTTCTTCTATGCTTAGGCCATTGGTGTCTATTTTTTCAAGTACTGTTTCTGCTTCTTTTTTGCTGTAGCCTAATACTTGCAAAGCTACAACTGCATCATTATTTATATTGTTATTTTTCTTTTCTTCTACTTCTATTTCTTCACTAGCTATATCTTCTGATTTTAATTTATCTTTTAATTCTAATATTAATCTTTGTGCTGTTTTTTTGCCTACCCCTGGAACTTTTGTAAGCCTTGTAACATCATCATTAATAACTGCTAGAGCAAAGCTAGATGGAGTTATATCTGATAGCATTGTTAATGCAGATTTTACTCCCACTCCACTTACATTAATTAGTATTTCAAACATTCTAAGTTCTTCTTCTGAATTAAATCCATATAAGCTTATATCATCTTCTCTTACATGATAATGTATATGTACTTTTACTTGTTCTCCTATGTTTCCTATTGTTCCTATAGATTTTGAAGACATATATATTTTATATCCTATTCCATTATTTTCTACTACTACATAATTTATGCTTTTTACCTCTAAACTTCCTTTTATATATGCAAACATTTTTATCTTCCTTTATCCAAACAAATTTTCTTTTTATATTTTACCACAATAAATAAAATTTGCAATACTTTTTTTGATTTTAAGTAATAATTGATTATTAACATATTTACGGGTCGCCGTGAGCGGCGACCCATAAATCTTGTTCTATTCTACTGTTACTGATTTTGCTAAGTTTCTTGGTTTATCCACATCCAAACCTTTATCTTTTGAAATATAATATGCTAATAATTGCATTGGTATTACAGATAGTATTGGTGATATTAATCTATTTGTTTTAGGTATTTTTATTATAGTTTCAAATCCTTTGTTTTCCATATTTTGATTTGTTATAAGTAATACCTTTGCTCCTCTAGTTATTACTTCTTGCAAATTGCTTATTGATTTTTCTACTAAGTTAGGTTCAGTTACAATTCCTATTACTGTTGTTCCATTATCTATTAATGCTATTGGTCCATGTTTTAGTTCTCCAGATGCATAAGCTTCTGAATGTATATATGATATTTCTTTTAGTTTTAATGAGCCTTCTAAGCTTACAGCGTAATCTACTCCTCTTCCTAAGAAAAACATATCTTGTTCTTGATGTACTTCTTTTGCAAATTTTTCTATTGGTTTTACACATTCTAAAGCTTCTTGAACTTTGCCTGGTATTTCTAGTAAATCCTTTTTCAGTTCTTTTATTTTTTGTTCATTTACTCTGTTTAGTATTTCTCCCATATGCATTGCAAGTAATGTAAGAAGTGTTATTTGTGATGTATATGCTTTAGTTGAAGCAACTGCAATTTCTGGTCCTGCATGTGTATATATAAAATAATCTGCTTCTCTTGTTATTGAGCTTCCTATTACATTTGATATTGCTATTGTTCTTGCTCCTTTTTGTTTTGAAAGTTTTAGTGCTGCAATTGTATCGGCAGTTTCTCCTGATTGACTTATAAATATTACTAATGTTTTTTCATCTATAATTGGGTCTCTATATCTAAATTCAGATGCAATATCTACTTCAACGGGTATTTTGCAAAGTTCTTCAAATGTTCTTTTAGTAGCAAGTCCTGCATTCATTGCTGTTCCACATGCTACTATAAATATTTTGTTAATAGTTTCTAAGTATTCTTTAGTAAGCTTTAATTCATCAAAATCTACTTTTCCATTATTTAGTCTTGCTCCTATTGTTTCTCTAATAGCTGTTGGTTGTTCATATATTTCTTTTAGCATAAAGTGTTCATATCCATCTTTTTCTGCGCTACTGCTATCCCATTCAATCTTAGTTATTTTCTTTTCTATTTCTTTTAAATCTTTATCATATATTTTTGCTTTTCCATTTTCTATTTCTACAAATTCCAAGTCATTTAAAAGATAAAATTCTTTTGTATAAGAAAGAATAGCTGGTATGTCTGATGCTATGAAGAATTCATCTTCACCCTTTCCTATTACAAGTGGACTATCTTTTCTTACTACTATCATTTTTCCAGGATTATCTTTAGAAATTACTTCTATTGCAAAACTTCCTTTTAAATCCATACAAGCATTTCTAACTGCTTTTAACATATTTTTATCTTTTTTGTAATAGTAACTTATTAAATTTGGTATAATTTCTGTATCTGTCTGTGATGAAAATATATACCCTTTTTCAATTAGCTCTTTTTTTAGTTCATTATAATTTTCTATTATTCCATTATGAACAACTGCAAATAAATTTTCACTATCCATCTGAGGATGTGCATTTATTTTAGATGGTTTTCCATGTGTTGCCCATCTAGTATGCGCAATACCAACTGTTCCTTCTAAGTTATCTATTCCATCTAAATCATATAAATTTTTTACTCTTCCTTTGTCTTTCATAACTGTAATTCCAGTTTTTTCTATAGTTGCAATCCCTGCTGAGTCATATCCTCTATATTCTAATTTTAAAAGTCCTTGTATTAAAATCGGACTTGCTTTTTTTGTTCCTATATATCCAACAATTCCACACATAGGTAATCCTCCTTAAATCTTTTTTAGAATTGAAAGACATGCAAATTAGAAGTTACTTAAAGTCTACCTTTGTTCTAACATTGTTGTTAGTTTTTTAGTAGCTTTTAATGACCGTAACTTTTAGCCATAGAACCATCCGCCGAATCTTTCGATAAGTTCTAATCCTCGTCAACAATATTTTAATATTGTCCTGGCGCTGTAACTAAAAATTTCTACCTTCCCTCCTTTTTTCAAAATTTCAAATCTACATTCTTTCGTTTTATTGTATTATATTACAATAAGTGACAGAAATAAGCAAGTACTATTGCAAAAATTTTTTAGCGAAAAAACTTTACTAGTAGTAAACATTTATCCATGAGTTTCTGTAAAATTTTACTCTCTAATGCTATATTTCAAGTAAATTTTGAAAAAATATTTATTAGAGCTTATGCTCGAATGGGGGTTTTTATGGCATTAGATTACACTATTATTGGGGAAAGAATAAAATTGGCTAGAGCTAAAAAGAAATTAACTCAAGAGAACTTAGCAGAAAAATTAGATGTTTCTGTTCCATATTTAAGTAGGGTTGAATGTGGAGATGCTTCTATCAATTTAAAACGTTTAAATCAGATTTGTGAAATCTTGCGGTGTTACAGAAGGCGAAATTTTAAATGGAGTTTCTACTACTTCTCAAAATTACCTTTCTGATAGTTTTGCAAGTTTACTTTCTAATTGTTCTCATGAAAAGGCAAAATTGATTTATAATATTGCGAAAATGATTATTGAAGATGGAAACAATCAATAAATAATTTTTAGAAAATCCTTCCATTTTACATAAAATCATGTTATAATAGTTTGGTGAGTTTATTTTTAGGAGGGAATCATGATATTATTTTTAATTATACTTTTAGTTTTAGTACTAGTTGTACTATTTAATTCTATTAAAATTGTTAGAGAAGCAGAAGTTTATATTATAGAAAGGCTTGGTAAATTTCATAAAGTTGCAGATGCGGGTCTTACAATTATTATTCCTTTTGTTGATAAAGTAAGAAGTGTTGTTAGTTTAAAAGAACAAACTATGGATATTCCACCACAAGGAGTTATTACACAAGATAATGTTACTATCAAAATTGATACTGTTGTGTTCTACCAAATAATAGATCCAGCAAAAGCAGTATATGAAATTCAATCTTTGAAAAAAGGTATTGAATATTTAGCAATTACAACTATTCGTGATATAGTTGGTAAAATCACTTTAGATTCTACTTTTAGTTCAAGAGATTTAATTAATAATCAATTAAGATCATTACTAGATGAAGCTACATATAAATGGGGATGTAAAGTAAATAGAGTTGAAATTCAAGATATTAATCCACCAGAAGATATTAGAGATGCAATGGAAAGACAAATGAATGCAGAAAGAAATAAAAGAGCTGCCATTTTACAAGCTGAAGGAGAAAAACAAGCTGCCATTACTATTGCTGAAGGTAAAAAAGAAGCTGCTATATTAGAAGCTGAAGCTGAAAAAGAAGCAAGAATTAGAAGAGCTGCTGGTGAAGCTGCTGCTATAAAATCTATTGCTGAAGCTAAAGCTGAAGAGATTAAAAAAGTTTACGATTCAATAAAGAAATCAAATCCAGACGACAAATTAGTTCAATTAAAATCTTTAGAAGCCTTAGAAGAAATTGCAAAAGGTGAAGCAAATAAAGTATTTATTCCTTTTGAAGCCACAAATGCGCTTTCTTCTCTAGGAGCTATGAAGGAAATCGTAAAAGATGATAAAAAATAATTAATTATATCATTTTAATATGAATTTATAAAATTAATACTTTTATAATAAATTTCATATTAAAATGATATTTTTTTACCTCATATTAGATGTTTTTACCATTAAGTCTCCAAATACTGCATACCCTTCTGTGGGATTATTTATAAATACATGTGTTACTGCTCCGGCAAAATTTTCCGTTTTGTACTATTGGCGCTCCACTCATTCCTTGTATTATTCCCCCTGTTAAGTTTAACAAGTTTTCATCTGTTACCTTTATTAGCATACTTTTGTTATCACTGTTATTGTTCTTATAAATTTTAGTTATTTCTATACCATATTCTTTTCTTATCCCATCTTCTAGAGTTAATATTATTTTTGCCTCTCCTTCTTTTATTTCACTTCTCTTAGCTATCTCTAGACTATTTCCCTCTATTATATTTAGTTTATTTTTACTCGTAATTTTCCCATATATGCCAAACTCAGTATTGGTATATACCTCACCTATTATTTGCCCACTTGTTACAGTTCCTTTTATTTGTCCAGGATTTCCTTTTTCTCCCTTTACTATATCTATTACATTTGTTGTAACAACCTCGCCACTTTCTATTGAAATTAATTTTTCTGTATCAGAATCAATAATTCCATGCCCTAGTGCTGCAAATTTTCCTGTTGATGGTTCATAATATGTTGCTGTGCCAATTCCTGCCGCCCCATCACGAACCCACAGTCCTAGTTTATATTTATTGTCCTGTGTTTCTACTGGTTCTATACTTGTTTGGTATTCCTGACCGTCTCTTACATATGTTATGCTTATTATTTTTCCTTGACTATTATTTACACATTCCACAAGTTCATCAGTTGTTGTTACTTGTTCATTATCTATATATGTTATTAGGTCTCCTTCTTTTATTCCAGATTTTTCATAAGGCTTTGAACCTTCTATTTCTGTCATTCCTATTACTAATACTCCATTTGAATATAGTTTTAACCCTATTGGATTTCCAAGAGGAACCACCTTTGTTTGCTCTATTGTTGTAACATTTACGTCTTTTACATCCAATACATTAAATAGACTTAATATTATTTTTTCTTCCTTAACTATATTGCTGTTTTCAGTTGTTGATGATGTTGTAATTACTTGCTGTTTTGTTTCAAAAATTCCAAATATTGCACCTAAATCTAAATTTTCACCTTCAAATAATATTATTTTTTTGGGTATTGCTGTTATGTTTGTTACATATACTAGAACTATTAACAAAAAAATTATTAAAAAAATTTTCTTAAAAAATTTCAAAATGGTCACCCTAAAATTAGGGTAACCATTTATATTTTAAAAATTCAAAATTTTATATTAATGATTTTTATCTATTTGTTAATTTTGTTTTTTGGGCTTGTATGTATCTTTCTCTTCCCAATGCTTCATAAAATGCTCGGTCATAATATGAAATATTTGATGAATTTGTAGTTTTAGTATAATTATTTCTATTAACTATACAGTCAAAGCATTCATTATCATAAACATTTTCAGAGCTCCCATAATGTTTATAATAGTATTTTATTTGGTCTGTTTCTTCATATTTTTGCACTCTAAATTCTGTATTTCTGTAAGCTCTAAGTGTTTTTGGTGTTCCTTTATCACAATAATATCTATGGTAATAATTATCTCCTGCTTCCCCAATGTAATATAATGAATCTTCACTTGCAAATTCGTTATTTTCCGTACTTGTTACTACTGCATAGTTGTTATATTTTTTTAATCCTATCTTCTTTCCTTGGAAAAATGTTATCATTGATATATTAGATAAAGCTTGTTCCCAGTCTTTTTCTGTAAGTTCCGGAATCTCATAATTAATTTTAGAGTTTGCACTATAATTTGAAATTGATAAGTTCAAATTGTTATTAATATTTGTTATTATTGCTTCAGTTTTTTCATTTAGTATTGTATCTACATCAATATGGTTATCAATTAACCAATGATTGAATTCACAAGTTTCCACATAGTAGTTAATTGCACTACAATCTTTTTCTCTATCAATAGCAGGTTGATAATCATATTTTATGTACTGATCATTATTGTCTAAATAATACCAATCATTATTGTTATTATTTATTAATTGATATAATTCTATGTAGTCCCAGCTAGTATTATCAGTACGAACCAATACTTTTTTATATTCTGCTAGAGTTCCTCCAATTTCTGCATCTGGCAAATATATTTTTTGATTTCTGTTACTTAATGCAAAAAACTTTCTGTTTGCTTCATCATAATATCTTTTATCATTATTTGAATTATATATATATGTATAAGTTTTTAGTTCTGCTTCCTCAGTAGCACTTTCTTTTACATAGATATTTTCTGTAAGTGTCTCTGCCAATATATTATAACCATTTGCTTTTACTCCTGAGACATTCTTTACTGGTATTTCAATTGTATTGCTAGTTCCAAAACCATCAATTACATATCCTTCTTTTGACTGAATTTTACCATATATTCTTATATAATTATCTAATGTGTAATTAATAACATAATCATTATAAATTTTTGTATATGGTACGAAAGTTTTTAACACATGTTTATATGTTTTTTCTGCTTTAGTAACATCTGTTGTAAAATATAAATCTTCGCCATTAAATTTACCGCTTATTCCTTGTCCAGCTTTTGCAAAATATATTGGTTCTCCAGCAAAAATTGTTCCTCCAATATTTTGTGTTGCAGATATAGTAATTTTTGAGTTTTCACTACCACTATTTTCATAGTAAAATAGCTGTACCCCTTTTTCATTTGTAATTGTTTGTGGTACATATGTAGGCGAATAAATATAGTATCCATCATACATTGTAAATACAATTGCTGGGACATAAATTAATATATTTTCTTTACTTGAGCCACTCATTCCCATTTTATCAGCTAAACTACTTGAAAAAACATTTATTGTTGATGTTAAATCCTGTCTTTTAGAGTTTGCCAAAGAAGAATATTCGCTATTCCATTCTACCGTATTAATCTCAAATGCTTCCATAGCTTCTTTGGTTGCTTCTATTAGTTTCTCATCATAGGCTGTTTGCATTGTAATTGTTTTCGTTTCTAAGTTTAAATAAAGAGAAAAAATAAAAACAATTGGTATAATAATTATAATGAAAATAATTATTAGATTCTGTAATTTCATAAAGTCCTCCTACATTTTTAAAGGGTTAAGTAGTAATCTACCTAACCCTTTATAGTTTTTTATTTTCCTGTGTTTACTACTAAGGCAGATGCATTCGCTGCAATTGTATAAGAATCTTTTCCCACTATAGAATAAATGAAATTTTTAATTTGTGAGCCTATAGTTGTATTTGAATTTTTAACAGTTACAATGATATAATCTCCTTTTTTCATTAAATACTGTGTATTATAATCTACTCCAGTATCTCTAGAATCTACTATAGTAGAATTGTAAACTGAATAATATAGGTTTTCTCCTAGTTGGTCTGCTGCTCCTTTATTAGGATTTGTAGTCATAATTTTATGTTCTAACTGAACATCATATGTATTTCCTGTAGCATATAATTTTTCTATAAATGAATTATAATCATCTTGTGTTATTTTTCCTTTTGTTGCTGCATTATTTACAAATTCTGAAACTAGAGATTGTACTGCAACTTGAGATATATCATCTTGTGTATTTGATACTGTCATAAGTGGGAAAACAAACATTAATATTGCTGCTAAAAATATTCCCATTATTGTAATTAAGGTATCTGACATAAAATTTACTTCCTTTCTTTGATTTTATTAACTTCTATTGTTTTTCATATGTAATATATATTTTTTTTCCAACATCTTGTTCTAGTTGTGTTCCATCTTCTCCAGAGTATGTTGTTCCACTAATTGTAATTTCTACATATGTTTCTCTATAACTTGTTCCTGTGTGTTTTTTAATAAATCTTTCTATCTCTGATTTTATTTGTTCTGCTGTTTGTACATCATATTCAAAAATATATATATCATCAGTTTTAGTTCCATCAATTATTTTTACTGAGAATTTTTCTTTTGCACATCTAGCAATTGTTGCAATAACTGTATCTTCCCCTACAACTCTTCCTCCATCACTAGCATTTTCTGGATCTGCTTTTAAAGGAGTTTGGAAATTCTCTCTATCACTGTAAAATAAAACAATATCTGCTGTTGATTTTGCTTGTGCTAAAGTGTTCAAAGATACAGCTAAGGCAATTATAAAAATTAGAATTGCAAATGCTATTAGTAAAGCGTCTACACCATTTTCCATAATTTTCCTCCTAGCATATTATTGTACTGTAACAGAACTTACAAAACCCTTGCTATCATATTGAACTGTAACTGTATAAGTTGATGTTATATTTATTGATGCTCTAGCTGTTGCAATATCATTAGCAGAGCTATATGTTGTACCATTTACTATTGCACTAACATTACGTGAGCTATTGCCTCTCCAAGTTACAGCTGCTTTATTTAGTACTTCTTTGACTTCTGAACCTTTTACTGCTGTTCCCTCATAATCTGTAAATTGTGAATTAAATACAGATTTGCCCATTGCTTCTGATACTTTATCTACTTCATTTGTAACACCTTGTGTTGAACTTAATATTTTTATCCCAACTGCTATTAATACTATAGCAATTAAAACTGCTGCTGAAATTATAAGTGCTTTTGTTGCATTCTCCATAAAACCCTCTCCCTTACTTATTGTCCTTAGACTAAAGCCTAAAATAATATCTTTAGGCTTTAGTCTAAGGATAAATTAAATTTATCCTTAATTTTTATTGTTTATTACCATTTTAATCCGTTTGTTATACCATCAATTACCCCATTTGCTGCATTACTTGTAGATGATTGTAATTGGTTAGCTACATTTTGTGCGTCTTTAGATGAATCTCCTGATGCACTTAATAATTTAACTCCTAATGCTACTAAAACTATAGCAATTAAAACTGCTGCTGCTATTAATAATGCTTTTGTTGCGTTCTCCATAACTTATTCCTCCTTTGCTTTTTTTATATTAAAAAATTTAATAGCTTAATTATTCTTCTACTTGTTCAAATAACATTTTACTTATTTTTCCTGTTTTATTATGATATTCTATTTTTGTGCATTTAAATTTTTCTAAGTTAAAATGTTTTACAAATTCTGCTGTATCTGTATTATATATTTCTTCCATTGGATATGTTTTTTCTGTAAGTAACATTGTTATTTCTATTTTTATTGAATTTTCTTCATTTTCAATGTAGTGATTTTTTTTATCTTTTTCAATTTTATTTTTTTCATTTACATTTGTAGCCTTATTTATTAGAGTTGCCAGTTCTGTTCCATATATTGTTTTGTCTAAGTATTCTTCATATTCTCTATTATAATTTCTTAAGCTATTTGTTTGTGCTTTATTTGTAATAAATAGCGCATATATTGAAAAAATTATTATCATAAATAGTATTAATAGTATTATTAATACTTTCTTCATTTTGTCATATCTCCTTTTATTATAATATTTTTTTTGTTTTTATGCAATATTTTAATTAAATTTTAGCTTTACAATTCTTCCATTTTCATCATATGTTGGGTTTGGATTTTCCGCTGAAGTATTTAATGTGCATTTAAATAGTTTGTCCCTGTTGCTTTTTATAAAATCTTCTTGTGTTTTTGATGCTGTAAACTCTATTTTGCTTCCTCCTAAATATATTTCTATTTGTTCACCATATTCTTTAGCTAGGTTTACAATTGTTACTATTTCTTGAGGTTTTATATTATCTCTTCCAATATATACATCAAAATTACTATTAAATTTTTCTAGCTCAACTGCTGATATTGTAGCACTATATTCTTTAGATTGATGTGAATATAATGAATATAAGTATACACCTATGCTTACCATTACCATAGCAACTAGAACTGTTGCCGCAATTAATAGTGCTTTTACTGCATTATCCATATATTTCTCCCCTTCATGTGATTTTCTAAAAACATATTATTTTGTTTTTAGTGTTATTTTACATATTCTTCCTTGAGAATTATATTCCATTTTTTCACATTTATATATGTAACTTTCTTTTTCTCCAATTAGGTTACTACTGCTAGTTATTTCAGTTCCATCTAGGATTATAGTTATTTTGTAATCAGGATTTCCAGAATATTTTTTGTTGTTTTCTGCTACTTTATTAATTAATGTTATTACATCTGCTCCATACATTACTTTTTTGCCATATGCTTCAAATTCCATATTAAAAGCATTTAACTGTTCTATTTTTGTCTGTTCTTCTTGTTCTTTGTTTATATTAGATATCCTACTAAACATCATTATAAACATTGTTATTATTATTAATGCTATTAATACTCCCCCTGCTATTAGCAAGGCTTTTGATGCATTTTCCATGTGTTATATCTCCTTTTATTTTAGGCACCTATGGGTAGGTGCCATTAAATTAATACATTGTTGACATTGTTGCAAATGTTGATGTCATGCTGCTCATTCCTATGATTACTAATGGTGCAATTAGATATCCGCAAAATACGCATATCATTGGTGCAAAGCCAATACCTTTTCCTATTAATCCTTTTCTTGAAATTAATTTGTTATTAGCCTCTTCTCTTTTTGCTTGGTAATAGTCTCTTTCATTTTCCAACTCTTCAAAAGCTTTTTCGATTGGTATTTTTTCCACTGCAGCTTGCATACTTTCTATTAATCTTATCAATTGTGGAAATGCTATTTCATTTTTTAAATCATCTAAAGCTTCCCAAGCTCCTGCTTCATAGTTGTTCACGCATTTTGTTATTGGTTCTCTAAATATATTTGAATATCTTTCTAACCATTCTAGTATTATTTCTACATTTACTCTTTCAATTTTCATAAGCATTGTTATAATTATTTGGAATTGCATTACTTCGTTTTCCATTTCTAAATTTCTTAGAATTTTTTGGAACATAAGTATCCAAATTGGAGTTTGGTAACCCATCCATGCAACTACACATGCAATTAGTAATTCAAACCACTTAAACTTTTCATTATTTACTATTTGTAATTCTTTATAAATTTTTTCTGTTGCCTCATCTATGTCTGGTTCTAATGCATCTTTAAAATATGAAGAATTAGCAATGCTTTGTCTTAATTTTTCCTTTGTGATATCTTGTCCTTTATACCTGTCCAAAAAGCGGTTATAAATTTCCCTTTTCTTAATGCTTTCTTCGTCTTTATTTGCAGAAACTGTAAGCATATCATAGTCCGAAACAGGCTCTGTATATATATAATCTATTGCTGTATTATGTACTAATGTAAAGAAAGCTATTGATAGAATAAATGCAAGTATGCATAGACAAATTCTATTTACATATAATGTTTCCATCTTTTGCTTTGCTGCTGCTTCTTTCATTAGTTTTACATTTTTTCTGTATTCTTTTGTGTTTTTCTTTGGTATAAATTTATCAATTATTGGCTTTATAAAATTCTTTTTGTATAATTTCATTTGCCATGCTTTGTTTGGATCCTTGTACTCGTCTTTTATACTTCCATTATCTTTTACTTTTCTAACCAAAATATAACACACAATTGTTAAAACTAATAGTAGAATTTCTACAATTAATCCACCTTTTCCTTTATAAAACTGAGAAGTAAATGCAAAACTATTTATTGCCCAATTTTTCAATGGTGTTATTAATAATACTGGTGCAATTGCGATAAAAGATAAACTTTGAAATACATAGTCTAATTTATCTCTTTTTAGTATTTCTAATTGCATTTCTTTTGTTATATTATTTAAGTTTTTTAAATATAAAGATGCTCCATCAATTTGTCTATCGCCAAATTCTTTTGTTAAATATGATATTCCAGCAAACTCTTTTAAATAGCTATTAGGAGCTACATCATAATATTTTTCCAATTCTGTTTCTGGATCATCTGCTACTAATATTTCGTATATTTTTTCGCCTTGCCTTGAAACTTCAAGTTCATCATTTTGTGATACTTCATATATGGCTTCCTCGACCATATTGTATTCATTATATGCATGTCTTATTTCTGCAAAAAATCCTATTTGTTGTTTTAATACTTTTGTGTCTAATTTATCAATTTTACCTGTTATAATTGTTTCTATTAAGAATATTTCAAGTAGTAGTAATATTACACGTAATAATGCATCTCCTCTTGTAAGAATAATTATTAGTAAAGTTATTGGAATAATAAGTATCAAAGCATGTAATAGTGTTTTTGCAGCCTGTTTTCTTGTATGATACTCATCTTGCATATATATTATTTCTAGTTTTCTTCTGATTTTTAATAAGTATCTGTTTGCTAAAGGAATCTTTTTCAATATTAGGTATAGTTTTTGGTAGAATACATCTGCTGAAAAAGCTTTTTCTTGAGTACCTTTTCTTAATTCTTTTATACGTCTCATATATCCTTGGTTCATCTTTTTTTGTAGGATAACAAATGCGGCTAAAATTAATAAAAAAGTTACTCCTGCTACACCAATTATTGCATAAAATATTTGATTTGACACTTATTTCACCTCGTTCTCCATGAATCTTAATCCATTTTTGGTTTTCTTCCTCTTTTGGTTGCTTCTTGTTTTTCTCCAACTAATACTGGTTGTTCTTGTTTTCCCCAGTTTCTTTCAATAAATTCTTCAAAATCTTCTACGTCTTCTTCACTCATATTGTTTTTCATTTCTCTTATATTTGTATCTGAAATTTTATTTGTAATAACATATTCATCATTATGGTATTCCATTATATTTACATATTTGTACAATTCTTTATTTGTTACTTTTGTAAAATATTTTGTTGTATTATCAATAAACCTATCAATTTTGTCATTCATTTTTTCATTTGCATCATGTTCAAAAACGTATTCATTTTTTTCTTCAATAGGAATACACTCTGTCACTCTTTCTATGTATCTTCTACCTCTAAAGTCTTTTACTAGATGTATATCAAAATTCAAGACTTGAACAACTTGTTCTTCTGCTGTTTTTTCATCTGTAAATACACCAGTTCTTAACATTGAGTTTCTAAGAGCTGTGATTAAGTTAGGAAATGTTTTTGCGTGGTGAGTAAATAATGTGAATTTAGATGCAACTTGAGCTGCTTGTATCATCCAAGATGCTACAGGGTCTGTTGCAACCTCTCCGATTATATTAACACTTCCGTCAGTTTTCTTTTGAACATCTAATCCCATTTGTCCTGAAACTGTTTCAGTTTCTCTAAATGATAATATATTTCTTGTAGGATATATCTTTCTTAAGTGTAACTCGAATGCAGTTTCTTGAACCCTTATGTTCATTGTTTCATATATATTTTCTATCATACCCATAAGCATTGTTGTTTTTCCGGCAACCTTGCTCTCCTGTTAAAGCTGTAACTCTTGCTCCTTTTACCAAGAATTTTAGAAGGTCAATAGCATTTTCTTTTCCTGGTACTGTTATTAATTGTTCTAGTGTTGCTCTCTTTACGTCAAACTTTCTTACGAAGAATGCCCATGTTTCTGACATTGATGGTCTTACAACAACAACACGAGATCCATCTTTCATTTCATTTATTTTAAATCCATTTGAATCTGATAATTGTCCTGGATTATTATATTTGTATATATTTTGGCAAACTCTTTTTAATTCGCTTTCTTTTCCGAAAGAAAGGAATGCAAGTCTTATTGATTTACCTTGGAAGAATATCCAAATACTGTCACATGCTCTTGGTACTTTGTGTTCAGCAATTTGTCCTAAATATTCATTATCTGTTTGAGCGACTTGGCTCAAGAAGCTTTCTGGAAGTCCTGATACACCACCAGATACCCCATCTATGTTCATATCTCTTATTTCGTCAATACTGCTGTATCCTTTATAATGTTGGTATATTCTTTGTACTACTACATTTAATTTATCTGAAAAAGCTAAATCAAATTTTTCTTCATTATATATATTGTTTATTTCATCTGCTGTTATTACATATGATGGTTTTGTTTCTCCATCAATATATTTTAATACTGCTAAGTTATATTTTTTTATCATTTGAGTTAATGCTTCATATCCAAAATCTTTTTTATACATAAATAAGATAATATCAAATTTATCTTGAGCAGTTAATAATGATGGTGTATCGAATGGAATTGCATTTGATATATTTGTTTCAGTTACACCATATTCTTTGCGAAGTAAATCATATATTAATTCTTTTACATATTTTTTGTCATTAACATCACCATATGTACAACCTTTTAAAGCTTTTCTTAGCTCATATTTTTTTGCTTTTCTTCTTTTCAATTCTTCTTCTGACAAACCAATATCGTATAAATTAACTTTTGTTATTTCATCCAATCTTTGTTTTACAAAAGCTATCATTGCATCTATTGTATACTGTTTATCGCTTTTTGTTGTTAATTCTTCATCTCCACTTTTTTTCTTTTTGTCTAAGCTGTATTTAACTAGTATTATAACAATTAAAGCTACCAATAGCATTAAACATATATTTATTATACTATTTATCATCTGAAGTCTCTCCTTTAATATATTTTTCTTTGTGTTTCTTGTATCATGTTAATTATTTCTTCAGTTTCTTCGCTTACTGAGTTTACAAAATTTGCATTTACATTTGTTGGATTTATTCTTTTAAATCTTATTATATAATCTGCAACTTTTCCTTCTGGTGCATCCATAGAAAACATTGTGTTGTATGGGATTCCAAACACTCTTTTTTCTTTTATATATTTTGTAACATTTTTTACTGTGTATTTAGATTTTTCATCATATCTGCCAATTGATATAATTTTATTAGCATCCTGTAATACTGGTTCTCTTTCTCTTTTTTCTATGAAACTATCTATTACATTTAAATTTTGTGCTAAAGTTATAACTTTTATTGTAGATATTTCTAATATTTGTTTAATTCTTTGGTCTTTTATATCTCCCTCTAAATCTACTAATACTAAATCAAAATATCTATTAGCTAATTTTATTATCTCTTTTAAATATAAAATATATCTATCGAATTCTTCTTTAGTTATATTCTTTTCTGTTAAAAGTTCTAAATTTCTTAATATGATTTTTGTATAGTTTGTAATTATTTCTGGAGATGTTTTATTGCTCATTATAGCTTTCGCAACTCCACTTAACCCTTCATCTATTTCTAATTTACCTCTTGAGAATAAACTATTTACTGTGTTTCTTGGTTCAAAGGCACGTTCAAGTGATTGGTCATCATATTTTGTATTAATCATTAATATTTTATAATCATAATTTATGGCAAGTGTAGTAGCTATTGCTGCTATTGTCATGCTTTGGCCTGTTTCTGCCTTGCCATCATTCCAAAATGTAACTATAGCCATTTTTTCTATTCTCCTCTTTTGAATATTATTTTCCTTATTTCACTATTTTTTTCATCTGGTAATATATCTCTTGTAATTGAAAGTAATCCTTCTTTATATGAATCACTTAGGTTTCTAAATCTTATTCTTGCAGTTCTTTGATTTTCAATTATTGCAGAATTGTCTCCACTTTCGTATGGGAAAAATATTTTTTGATCTTCCCATCTAATTGAGTAGTAAAAAGATAGGAAATTTAGGTAGTCATCTTCTTCTTTTAGCATTTCTTGTGAAAACAATATTTTTTTCATAAGTATTTTATCCTTCATTTTTCCTATTACTTCTAATCCTTTTTTCAAAGAATAGCTATCAAAAGCGGTTACGAAATAGTTTTTCCTTGCTGTTACCATTTCAAAATTGTGGAACACATTATTTTCATCAACATCTATCAATACTATGTCATATTGAAGTTCTTCTACGCCTAAGTATCTTTTTATTTCGTCAAAACTGTTGAATCCCACTGCTACATCTATTTTTTCATATTCTGTTATATAGCATTTGCTAGGAGCAATGCATGGTACTATATACCTAGCTTTTTGTAATACAGTAGCATCTATTACTAAAACTTTTTTATTTAATTCTGCTATTACTTTTGCTGTATATAAAATTAAATCGGTTTTGTCATACGCTCCTATAAATCCTATTTTTTTCAAAGTTTAGTCCTCCTTTTAATATCCTTGTAATCCAGATAAATACAATTCCATTGATGTTTCTTTTTCTTTATCAATTCCTTCTTGTATGTTAGTTATTTCATTTCCTGCATATTGTCCTAATGCTTGATTTATCATGTTTCTCAAATCTGAATTATAGCTATCATTAATTTTAGCATAGTCTTCTATATTTATTCCTTTTTGAGCATTGCTTTGTATTAATTGATATATTTGATTATTTACTGCATATGTTGGTGTTGATGCTTCTTGTATTCCTGCTTCTACATATTGAATTACTTGAAGATTAGATGCTTTCATAACATATGATTCAATAATTGCTCCACTCATCATTAAGATTTCGTCTTCTGTTAAGTATAAAGAAACTGTAGTTTTTTGTAAGTTCATTACTTGTTTCTTTGATAGTACTATGAAATTTTGTCCACTTGGCACTGTAAATCTTACATCAACATAGTCTCCTATTCTTAGTGTTGATGGAAGAGTCAACATATTAAATTCTATTAATCTTGCAGAATTTGCTAATTTTTCATTTTCATATAGTAAACTAGTACTTAGAATTGTTCCTGCTTGTAAATCTAGTTTACTTTTATATGCAGTTACATTTACAGTATCTGGTACATAATTTGTTGGTAAGTCACTTGATAACATTTTTACTTTTTCTATTTTATTTGCTGGAATTTGTTCTCCTGATTTTACTGATGCAGTTAATCTATATGCATATACATTTCCACCTTTTCCTATATTTGATTTTCCTTTGAACATATCTGGAAATACTACAAAACCTAATATAACTATTACTATTATTGCTATTAGTAGCATAATTAACATCCCTGCAAGGAATGCATTTCTTGTTTTTCTTTGAATTGGATTTGCTGGCATAATTTTTCTCCCCTTTTATTCATAATTTAATAATTTTATTTTACAACAAAGCACAGTAAAAAACAACATTTTTTATTGTTGTAATTTTTTTTTAATATTTTTGTAATATTTTTGTAATATTAAAGTTTTACAAAAATTTCTAGTTTATTTTCTCGCTTTTTTGAACATTATAATATTGAAAAGCTTTAATATGCTTTTTCAATTCTAATTTATCTATCCTAGGAGGTGAAAGTAATGGCAAATTCAAATTCTAACAAAACATTAGTACCAGAAGCTAAAGATTCATTAGAAAAATTCAAATATGAAGTAGCTAGTGAAGTTGGTGTTAACTTAAAAAACGGATATAATGGTGATATATCTTCAAGAGATGCTGGTAAAATCGGTGGTAACATGGTTAAGAAATTAATTCAAAAAGCTGAAAACAGTATGATAGGAAAATAGTTTTAGTTTTTTATAACTATTTTAAGATGAATAAATAATTTTGTTTATCTTGGTTTTGGGTAAATTTAGGATTTGTTTTTACATAAAGTAAGGGCAAGTTCTAGACTTGCCCTTACTTTTTTATACTTCTGGCTCTATTTATTCTATGCTTGTGGAGAGCTCAAAAGTGCCCCCTACTTTAATGCTTTTAAATACGCCTTTAATTGTTCCAAATTTTTTGTTTCATATTGTTCTTCATTAATAATAATATTTTTTCCTTCAAAAACATATTTTAAGTTTTCATTCTTTAATTTTATTATAATAGTAAGTCCATCATCTGTCGTTCCTACATTGCTTTTCTTCTCTATTGTTATATTTTTCATTCTAGTACACACTTCTTCAATAGAATCTCTATCTGTTATGGTATTTTCTTGAGCTCCACCTTCTGTATAAAAGGTATATTTAATATTTTCTATGTTTTTTGTATCAATATTTTTTAATTTATCTACATCATTTGCTATACTTATTTGTGTTTCTTCATTATTTTGTTTTTTGTTGTTTTTTACTAATATAGCGCCTATTAAGCATATTACTATTATAATTAAAATTATATATATAACTTTTTTACTCATTTTATCTCTCCACTATTATTTTATTTTTTTAGCATGCAGAACAACCCTATATTTATTATTGTTTGCACAAGTTGATAATGTTAAGATGTTATCTTCTTTATTTACATCTACATTAAAATCCTTTTTACTTCTTTTTTTAATTGTTTGTACAAAGTTGATAAATTCTTCTTCGGTATTGAAATTCGTTTTTATATAATAATCTTCTTTTTCTATTTGATAAACTGAAAATACTTCATATGTTTGAGTTCCATTTTCAGTTACTAAAGTAATATATTTATTATCTTCATTGTTATACCATTCTTCATTTATAACCCACTTTAAACTCCCAAACATTGAGTTGTCTCTCATATTATGCCCATATATAACTAAATTTTTATCTGTTCCATCTACTTTATTTTTATAATCTGAGAATATCCAACCTGCTGCATTATATTCTTTATTAAAATTATGTGTTAAATAATAATCATTGTTTGTACTTTTTACAACTGTTGTTTCAATATTAGTTCCATTTACTTTTAGCCACGCTACTACATCTGAATTTTTTTCTTTTAATTTTTCAAAATCTACTGCATATCTTTCATCATCATTGTCTTCTTTTTTTTCATCAACTGTAACAAACTCTGATATTTCGTCTAATATTTTTTTGTTATTTTTATTATTCATACACCATACCACTATTTTTATACCAGAATAAATTAAAAGTACAATACAGCAGCACATTAAAATCATGCTTATAATATTCGTTTTTTTCTTATTACTGTGTTTATCCTTAGGCATTTATGTTCTCCTTTTAAAAAGAAGACTAACAAATTTTGGCTAGTCTTCTTTTAATCATTTTTATTTACTGTTTTTAGCTCTTTTTTTATTTATTATAGTTGTTAATAATATTCCTGTCAAGGCTACTACAAACATAATACTAAATGTTACTATATTATCTCCTGTTTTAGGGTTATTTGTTTGTTCTGTTTTGTTTTCTGTTTCTTGTGTTGGTGTTGTTGGTGTAACTGGGTCGTCTGATGGTTTTTCAGGTTCACTTGGTGTTATTGGGTTTTCCTGTGAGTTTTCTGTTGGTATTATTGTCAAATTTGTGTCAACCCACATTGTTGCATATTCACCTTCATTATATTGTAACATTGGGTCATAATCAGTCGTATCATAATCGTAATACTTACCATTTATTTTTAATTTAGTATCAGTTGTAAAACAATATCCTTCTGCTGCCTTAAAATATATTCCATAAGTGTAAGTTTTACCACTTTCAAATTTGGTAAATAAATCATCCGGGTTGTTGATATTCCAAAAATCAGCAGCATAATAATATTTTTTACCTCCATCAGTACTCCAATATTCAGATTGGTAAATATATGGAACATTTTCAGGTGTTGTTCCTGAGAATACAGGTTTATCACCTGTTTTAAAGCTAATTGTTGCATTATTTATCTCAACAACACTAATATGTTTGTATGTAATAGTTTTTGGTTTTATTGTTCGCACAGCAGTCACAAAAAGTCCTGTTTCATAATTTGTTACATTGATGCTATTAACATGTGTCCCATTTACCATTACTTTTTTATCAGTTGCGAATGTATTTCCATCTTTTGCTTTAAGAGAAATACTATACATATAAGTTTTGCCTTCTTCAAAAGTAGTTATTTTTTTATCTTGTGAAAGGGCATTATTCTTGCTCTCATCAGAGTACCAAAACTTTACTGGAACAGATTCACCCTTTTCATTAGTTTCCATCTCTTCCCAGTATTCGTACTCTATATCGTATTGTTCATCCCATGGATCACACTTGTAAGCAGTTGCTTTTGGAGCATCACCTGGATTATAATCAAAAGTTACGCCCTCAATATCCACATCACCAATTTCTGAATTTGCCAATACTTTCATTGGCATAACAGATAAAGCAAAACAAAGTAGTAACATAATGGCAATAAATATTTTACTTTTTTTAATTTTCATTTTACATTTCCTCCTTTAATTTTTTTACTTATTTTATCATAACTGCCTATTTGTTTTATATTTTTTGCCAAAGTTTCATTGTTAATTTGGCGATTGTTTTTCTTATATTTTTATGGTATATTATAATTAATTTTGAATTATAAACATGGAGGTTTCTTATGACTTTTTGTGAACAATTAAATGAATATATAAAAGCTATACATTTTGATGATATGAAAGTACCTTTTGTTCCTTTTTATAAGTCTAGTTCAAGAACATATTATGGAAAAGTAAGGGCAAGTTTTAGAACTTGCCCTCTTTTTTTATGCTTCTGGTTCTACTAAACCATAGTTTTTATTATCTTTCATTTTGAATAATACATTTACTTTGTTTGTTTCTGAATTTACAAATGTTATAAATCTGTCTGCTGGTTTTTCTTGTAATTTTAACATTGCATCTTCTGGTGTTATTGGTTTTATCTCATAATACAATGTTTTTATTATTTCGTTTTCTATTTCTGGCATTGACATATCAACATTTAAGTTTCTTATTGAGTCTTCTTTGTTTGCTTTTTCTTTTCTTGTTTTTGTTTTTCTTATTTGTCCTTCTAATATATCTACATCTTTGTCAATTGATGCATATAAATCTTTATGAGCTGTAACTGCTCTATATGTATCTGTTTTAGCTTTTACTGCTACTTCTGCTATTTGTTCTTCCCTTTCTGTTCTTATTGTAAGATTTACATCAAAATCTTCTCCAAAATATTTTACTAATCTTTCCATTTTCTTTTCTGCATAATCTTTAATTGCCTCTGTTGCTTTTAAATCTTTTCCTGATATTGTTATATTCATAAAAATCTTCCTTTCTTCTTTTTGATGACAGTATTATATATTAACATATTTGATTTTGCAAATGTTTTTTACATTTTATATTCTTTTTCTAAATTTTCCGTTAAATATAATTTTGAAATTATTTCTAATTCCTTTTGTGTACTTGTTGGTACTGTAAAAGAATATATTTTTTTTGCATCTGCTAAAATTATGTATTTAATTGCATCTTTGGTAGTTTCATTTATTTCTATTGCTCCACCATCTTGTTTTGCACATGCCCTACATTTAAAGCCAGAATCTCTTATACTAAAATATTCTAGTTTTTCTTTAGTTTTGCACATAGAGCACTCTTCTATTTGCGGTCTAAAACCTATTATAGACATTAATCTTAATCTAAATATACTTGCTGTCATTTCTAAATCTTTGTCACTTTCTGCAATTACATATAATGTGTTTAAGTATAATTGTAAAATTCTATAGTTATTTTGATTTTCTGTTGTTACATCATTTATTATTTTTGTTATGTATGCCGCATATTTTAACTTGTCTAAGTCAATTCTAATTTTGTAAAAAAGTTCTATTATTTCACATGAATTCATACTATAGTTATCAGAACCTTTGTAAAGCATATATTCTCCAAAGCATAATAATTGACTTCCAGCTAGCAAAAGGCTCTTTGGTTTTCTTGAGCCTTTTGCTAAGCATTCAATTTTTCCTAAATTTGGGGTTAAAATTGTAAGCATTTTATCAAAATCCCCAACATTATGTTCTGCAATTATTATTCCCTTCGTTTTTACAATTTTCATAACTATTTTCCGCCTTTATATTTTGCATCATATTTTGTTCTATATTTGATACTTGTTTTAGTTCTAAAAATGTGTTTATATTACCTGTTTTCTTGAATGTATTCCATGCCATTTGCTTTATCATAAGTCTACCATCTCCTTTAGTTTTCATTTTTATCTTTTGTAGCTTTGTAGTTTTTTATTCTTTTTTATTTTAAGATGAAAATAATCATCTATTTATTTTCAAATCTTTTTACAATACTATTATTGTCTTGCCAGTTGTTATTTACTTTTACCCATATTTTTAAATTAATTTTTGTTTGCAGCATTTTTTCTAAATCTTGTCTTGCATATGTTCCTATTCTTTTTAGCATTGCTCCATTTTTTCCTATTATAATACCTTTATGAGAATCCCTTAAACAATATATTATTGCTTCTACATCGTATATTTCTTCACCTTTTGTAGTATTTCTTAAATTCATTTTTTCTACTTCTACATAAATTCCGTGTGGTATTTCTTCATCTAATAATTTTAGAGCTTTTTCTCTGATTACTTCTTCTACTAATTGTCTTCCTGTTTGATCTGTATATTCATCTATATCATAATACATTGGGCCTTCTGGTATATATTTTTCAATTTCATCAAGCAATTCATTTATGTTTTTTTGTCTTTCTGCTGAAATTGGAATTATTGCTTCAAAATCATATTCATCTTTGTAGTTTTCAATTAGTTTAAAAATATCTTCTTTTTTTAGTAAATCTACTTTATTTATAACTAATATTGTTTTAGCTTTTGCCTCTTTTATTTTTTCTAGTATTATTCTGTCTCCTTTTCCTAGGTCTTGTTTACTTCCATCTACAACAAATAATGTAACATCTACATTTGATATTGTTCCCCATGCTGTTTCTAACATTATATTCCCTAATTTTGTTTTTGGTTTATGAATTCCTGGGGTGTCTATAAAAATTATTTGAGAATTTTCCCTGTTTACTATTGCTTTTATAGCTGTTCTTGTTGTTTGGCTTTTACTTGTTGTAATTGCAACTTTTTCTCCTACTAGAGCATTTAATAGTGTTGATTTTCCTACATTTGTTCTTCCTACTATTGAAACAAATCCTGATTTAAAGTTTTCCATGTTTCCTCCATATTATATATCGTAAAAATTGCTAAATTTGTAGAATTTAGCAATTTTTAAAATTTATTTTATTATTGAATTATATTATTTCCCTCTGTTGTTACTTCTTCTACTTTTGGTGTTATTGTTAAGTCACCAGTTTTTGGATATATTTGTATAAATGTGTTTCCGTCATTTACAGTTATTTCTGTTCCGTCTGCATATTTATACACAGTTTGTCCACTATGTGATGTTTTTTCCCATGTAATTGGAATTGCATATCCATCTGTTATATAATATCCATTTCCGCTTCCAATGTTGTTTAATTCTTGTCTTCCTTTATTTTCTCCATCATTAAGTGTGTAATTTTGTACACTATAAACTATTATATTTTTTGCTGTGTATTGTTCTCCAGTTTCTAAGTCTACATTTGCTTTTCCGCTCATGCTTCTTTTATAAACTTTGTTTTCTTCATCATATTCATAACTTGTTGTGTGATAATCTGAATATTTTATTTTCACTTCTACAGCACTTTCTGCCCCAGTTAAAGCAGATAAATCTATTTCATCTACAGAGTAGTTTAAAAGTAAATCCTTATTTGTATCTCTTGTATACCCTTGTTTTTTAGCATATTCTTTTACATTTTCCATACTTGTAAATCCTGTATGTTCATAATCTCTTTTTAATGTTTTATCTCTAAAAAATACTGAACCTTCTAATGCTATACCATCTAATGAATCTATTCCTTGGTTTAATCTTGAATATGCTTGTGGACTTCCTCCCCAATGTACGAATATTGCATCATTTTCTTCTGCATAGTCTATAAAATAATGTCTTGCACTTCTTATAGAACCTATCTTTGCAGTATCTTGGTCTTTATAAAGAGCCATCATTCTAGTTATTCCACCTTCAGATATTATTTCATATACTAAATATGCATCTTGAATTCCACATTGTGGCCATGCTGCATGATTATTATTTATCATGACTGCATATGGTCTAGATTTTGAATCTTCATCTACTATTTTCAACTTTTTAACTATTATTTCTTTTTGTTCTCCATTGTTTTCTATTACATTATTTGATACTTCTTTTTCACCTTTTAAATATTTTACTAAAAACATTGCGGCTAATATTAACACTGCTATGATTAGTACTATTACTATTCTTTTTCCACTATTATTACTTGTTCTTTGTCCTCTTCTTTCCATTTTTATACCTCCCTAGTTATCTTTAATTTGTTTAATATATTTTCTTCTTTTTCTCTCATTTTTATTTTATCTTCTTCTACCATATGGTCATATCCTAGAATGTGGTAAAATCCATGTACTACCATATAAGATAGTTCTCTTTCAAAGCTATGTCCATATTCTATTGCTTGTTCTTTTACTCTATCTATTGATATAACTATATCTCCTAATACATCGAATTGATTATCTGGTATTTGCTTTATTTCCTCTTTTTCAAACATTGGGAATGATAATACATCTGTTTCTTTATCTATATTTCTTTGTTCTTTATTGATTTTTCTAATGTTTTCTGGTGTTGTTAGAACTACATTTATATATAACTGTTTGCTATTTAGTTTTTCTTCCTTAAAGCATTCATTTATTATGTATTTTATGTGTTTTTCGTATTCCTCATTTTCCTCTATTTCTAAAAAGTTTATTTCTGCATGTTCCATATTCTCCATCCCATCTGCCACATCTTATAAGTGTGACTATCTACATTTATTAATTGCTAATTTCATATTTCCTTTAAGTAACTGTTCTGTAGTTTTACATTTATTTTTGAATACCCTCATTGCACCAAGTTCAACTAAATATTCTTTATGTAAGTTTATTATCTTTTTATATTTTCTCTTATTTATGTACAATTTTTTTATGTCTTCTTTTAAGAAAATTATTAATTTTTGTTTATATCTTTCTTCTTCATCTTCTATCTTGTTTATTTTATTGTATTTATCCCAAAACATTTTATATTTTGATTTTTCATCTGGGTTGTCCCAATATACTTTTGTTGATAATAATTTTAAATTATATTCTTCTATAATTTTTACTAGTGTTTCATATGCTTTTTTTCTTTTTGTTTTAGTATTTTCGTGTACTATTATGTCTCTAACTTGCTTCATAAGTTCAATATAACATCTTTCAGTTGCAGCGAGTGGTAAACTGTGTGTGAAAAATGTTCTGCTTATTCCAACTAATGTCATGTTTTTAAGTATTTTTTCTTGTTCATTTAATTTTCCTAATGCAGCTTCTTCATATTTTTCATATTCTTCTTTATATTTAGTATTTTCACTATCTAATGCCATTTTTATTGGCAAAATTTCAGACACATAAGTTTCTAGGCTACTAAAAATCTTTTCAAATGTTTTTTCAGATGACTTGTCCTTTCTTAAATTATCACTAATTTCAACTGAGTAATTTTTTAATAACCCCTTATATAAAGAATCCATTTTATAAACATAAAATTCTTTATAAGTTTTTAATAAGCTTTCTTTTTTTATATTGCTAGCTGTTTCATAATCTACATGTAGTAAATATTCTTGTTTTTTATATTTGTATTCTATATAATTTGTATTTTTTAAGCTAACTACAAAATAATATTTTGCTAGAGCCTCTTTTTCAAAATTTGTTGCTATATTATTTTTTACTTTTTTATAAACCGAATCCATTATATTTTTATCAATTACTTCTAAATATAATGAATATGCATCTTCATATTTTTTAGCTGCTAATTCTTTTTTAGCTTCATCTTGAGCTCCCATATAGCTTACATATGCTTTTAACAAACTATTCCTTTTCATAGAAATCATCATGCTGTTTAATCCTATTCTAGTAGGAACTAATAATTTGGAAAGCGTGTTAGTTATTTTGTTAAAAAACGTTTTATTTGTTTCAACTACGCGCAAACTTCTTTGCTCCATTTTCTCACCCTCCATTTTTCATTTTTCAGTATGATTTTTGATGTAGTAGGCAATCGCTAGTTGCCTCCACCGTCAAAAAACAATTTTGTCTTCAACTCCAATAGTTTCAAGCACTTCATAAATAACTTCTATTTCTATATACCCTTCATTTTCATATATGTTTGTTTGTTTATTTATAATATTATCTTGATTTTCAATTTGTTTTCTTAGTTCTTCTTCTATTTTAGGTGTCCAAATCTCGATAATTGCTTCTTCCGTATATGTTACATTCTTTATCTCATACTCTTTATTTGTTATTTTTAATATTTCTACTGGTAAATAAAAATTAGAAAATAACTTTAATCTTTTGCTTTTATATATTGTATCATAATTTTCAAATTTTGAAAGGGTTTTATAAAAATTTATTTTAAAATCATTTATACTTAGGCTATATTTTTCCTCGGTATTTCCTGTGTCCGTAGGGACTTGCTGTGTTAAATAAATTTTTTCTTTTTTTGAGTACCATACTTTTGCTTCTATATTTGCTAAAGCATGAACATACCTAAAACCAGTATATTTTCCCTCTAAATAGCCATTTACTAAAATATCTCCCTGTTTTACAATATCTCCTTCTTTTACAGCCACCGTACCATTTTGAGCATTTATTTTTGTAATCATCCCGCTTTTATCTGCAATAATATTGCAAAACTCATCTTCTTCTATAATATTAGGTGCTTCTGTACTTTCTTTTATTTTTACTTTTGCATTTGTTCCTTCAATTGTAATTCCCATCCATGCAATATCATTTCTTTTTAGCCTTATATTCTGTATAACTGAATTTGCATCTATTTTTCCTTTATACACACCAGTTTTTAAACCCTCCTCCTCTAGTGCTGTAACAATTTCTTCTTTTGATATATTTTCATTCCCCGAAATGTCTATATTCCATACAAAATTTGCCATTGTGCTAATTAATACAATTGCTAAAATTAATATTGCTACAAAAGTTTTTCTTTTTTTATATTTTTTTAGTATAAAAGGATTTCCATGTTTTTTCTTAATTCTAATTTTTGTACCAGTTTTTTTTGCAATTGGCCTTATGTTTTTATAATCTCTAATTCCAATATTGGCATGAAGGATTACTCCTTTTTCCATTTTTACATTCCATAATAAAATGCCTTTGCTTTTACAAATATTTATAAATCTTTCTACAAAAATTCCCTCTACTTCTATATTTAAATAACCTAATATATAAAAAATAAGTATTTTAAAAATCATTAGCTTACCCTTTCTAAATCTATACTGTTTATTACTCCTTTTACTAAAACATCTTCATTTGTCATTTGTTCCAAATTCAGATTAAATCCATTTATATTTATAATTCCGATTTCTGTATTTATTTTTACACAAAATTCCTCATATTCCATAATGCCTTTGTAATTTTCTATTAAAATTTCATCAAAAGAAATTATAGTTACTTTTGTCTGTTTTTTATCTAATTCCCTTGGCATATCTAACATTTGCGCAAATTTATTTACTTTTCTATTCATATGTTCTCCTTTTATTCTAATTTAAAGCTTAATGTCTTACCCTAGTCAAAATTTGGCAGACTATCTTTTGAATTCATCTAATGTTTTAAACTCATATCCCATATTTTTTATTTGACCAATTATATCGTTTAAAATGTTACTGTTATCCTTTGAATTTGCGTGTAGTAGCATAACACATCCATTGTGCACATTGGAAAGTATTTTTTCTTTTGCATATTCTTCTCTTCCTTGTTTTTTCTCATCCCAATCATCATATGCAAAGCTCCACATTACTGTTTTATATCCTAGATTTTTTGTAATACTTAATGTTCTTTGGCTAAACTCTCCCTTTGGCGGTCTTAAGTATTTCATCTCATAATTAAATTTTTCATATACCGCAGTATGTAATGTTTGAATTTCTTTTTTTATTTCCTCATCTGATAAGTCTGGCATACTATAATGGTTGACGGTGTGGTTCCCTACAATATGCCCCTCATTTATCATTCTTTCGACTAGTTCTGGCTGTGTATTTAAGTAATGTCCAGTTATAAAAAATGCAGCTTTTACATTATTTGCCTTTAATGTATCTAAAATTTGATTAGTATATCCTGCTTCATATCCATTATCAAAAGTTAAATATACATATTTATCTTCCGTATTTCCCATTGCTATATCTTCATTTTCATCTATTAATTTTTTGTTATTTGAACCCAAATCTGGCTGGTCATGGTTATCGTTTCTTTTTATACCCCAACCTATCTTTTTATTACTAAGTGCTTCAGATGCAGTAGTAACTGTTAGGTTTCTACTTTCATTTGAATTCATTGCAGCTAAACCAAATAGGAATGTAAATACTAAGCATATGCTAAACAAAAATACCTTTTTTTTCATAATTCACTTTTCTCCTTCCCCTAATTTTATGTTTTCATTTTTTGAATTATGATAATGTTTTTCCTGTAATTTTTGCAGCTGTTTTATTAACTTATATATCAATATTTATCTCTTAGTTGTTTTTTACATTTTTTGACATTTTACACTTGACATCACCCCAAAATTAGATTATAGTTATTATAGTTCTGGAAAAAATAGGAATTTTTTTATTGCTTTATTGGTTGCTTTTTTCCCCTAAATTTCGCATGTTTCCAGGTTTATTAGTTGGTGATGTAAATGTTAAATTTTGTTCTGTGTGATGACAGTATCCCATCATTAAAGAGACTATCAAAACTGTTAGAATCTATTTTTATTAAAAATAATATTGAAGCAGAAATAAGCTACTCAGCATCTAATCCACACGATATTTTAGAATATGTAGAAAACAATAAAGTTGATGTATTATTTTTAGACATTAACTTAAATTCTGATTTAACTGGCTGTGATATTGCAGATTTAATCAGAAAAAGCAATAAAAATATTTATATTATCTTTTTAACAGGTCATTTAGAATATGCCCTTCTTGCCTATAAATACAAAACCTTTGATTATCTTGTTAAACCCATTGTAGCTGAACGACTAGAAGAAACTATGTTACGTTTAGTAGAAGATATGACATTAAAACCTAATCAATTTATAAAATTAAATAATAATAGAACTATAATTAACGCAAATGATATCTATTACATTAAAAAAGACGGTATGAAATTAGTCTTTTGTACAAATGAGGATAATTATGAAACTTATAGTTCTTTTTCTAAGTTCAAGGATTGTCTACCGGACAATTTTGTAAGATGTCATAAGTCTTATATTGTAAATGTCAATAATGTTAAAAAACTGAATTTTAGTGAAAATATTTTAGAATTAAAAAATAATTGCTCGTGCACAATTGGAGCAAAATATAAAACAAATTTTATGGAGGTATTTAAAAATGGAAATTCTACAAACAATTTGGAGTGTGTTAATAACTGAAAGTGAGTTAATTACAAAAATTATATGTTCTCCTCTTACTTTTATTGAAGTTTATATTTCAATGTTATTATTTACTACTATTCTTAAAATTAAATCTACTAAAAAGCAAAACTTTTTATATGTACTTATATTCTCATGTATTGCTATTATATCTGCATTTATAGTTCCTTCTCCTTTTAATACATTTATAAATATACTTGCTTGTCCTATACTGGTAATTTTAATTTATAAAACCAATTTATTAAAAGCTATTTTAGCAGAAATTATCCCATATATTTTATTTATTCTAACTTCTTTGTTTATTCAGAAGTTTTGTGTGTTAGTATTTGGTTTAACTACAGAACAAATTATATATGTCCCTATTTATAAATTTGTTTTATCTGTTTTGAATTATATTATAGTTTATATATTAACTCTGATTTTTATAATAAAAAAAGTAAACATCTTATCTACCTTAAAGCATAATAATATTTTATTAATTAATACATTAATAGGGCTTTTAGCTATTGCGATACAATATTTTATATTATTTTCATATATTGAGACAATTTCTTTAGGTTTGCTAATAGTTGGTATGGTCACATTACTATTATATTTCTTTATTAATATATATAGTTTGTCTAGGACAATACAGTTAGAGGTAACTACTGAGAAATTGGAAGAAGAAAAATTATATAATAAAACTTTAACTGTTTTATATGATAAAATTCGTGGTTTTAAACATGATTTTAATAATATTGTTCAAGGTATAGGTGGATATATTGCTACAAACAACATGGATGGATTGAAAGAATACTATTCTCAAGTTTTAGATGACTGTCAAAAAGTTAATAATCTAGCGTTATTAAGTCCTGAAGTTATTAATAATCCTGCAATTTATAGTTTACTTACTGCTAAGTACCATGATGCTGCAGAACTTGGAATTAAATTTAATTTAGAAATATTTATGGATTTATCTACAATAAATATGAAAATTTATGAGTTAACTAGAATATTAGGAATTTTAATTGATAATGCAATTGATGCTGCCAAACAGTGTGAAGAAAAAGAAATTACTATTACTTTTAGAAAAGATAATAAGAAAAATAAGCAATTATTTATTATAGAAAATACATACATGAATAAAGATGTAAACATAGATGAAATTTTTGAAAAGGGTAAAACATCAAAGAAAAGTGAAGATGTTAAAAACCATGGGCTTGGTTTATGGGAAGTAAGACAAACTGTTAAAAGAAATAATAACTTAGATTTATATACAACAAAATCTGAAAAATATTTTAAACAGCAATTTGAAATTTATTGTTAGAAGATTTCTAGCTCCGAATATAAAACAGCAAAACACCTTAAAATGTAATTTTTATACCGCATTTTAAGGTGTTTCTTAAATTTTAAATTCTCTTAAAATTCCTTTTTGCTAAATTAATCTTTTTTTACTAAAGATGCTGGCATTTTTGGTTGGTGCAAAACTACCCATACCATGCATGCAGTATTTGTTGATTTTGCATATTTTTCTGCGATTTTTGCTAACAATTTTACCATACAAATTACCTCCTTTATTTCTACATTTATTTATGTGTATTTTTTTATGTAGCATGTTTAATTTGTTGTTTCAATATTTTCTGCTTTTATATATTCTAAATATCCATATTTGTTTTTGGTTAATTTGTACATGAGTTTTGTGATTGTTATTGTCTGTAATAATGTTCCTATTATTAATAAATTTGATATAGTATTATTCCTTATAATTAAGCCTATTGCTAATGTTATTGTCATTATTATATATGAGAATATTTGTTTTATTTTCCTTTCTTTTTTTCTTAAAATTGGCACATCTTGTGTGTCTGCTGGAGCATATTTTTTTATCATTACCATGCTAAATGCCCATATTAATAATGCTGTTATATATTTTATTAAATTGCCATTCCATACTAAATATTGGCTGAGGAAAGCATTTCCTGTATACATTATTGTTGTTGCTACAATACACCCTATATGAGTTCTTAAATGAACCCCTCCAGAAACTGTTCTATAGGGTAATATTAATAATACTGCTAATATTGTTAATTTAAGTACTCCTAAAAGCCACGCAATTATTATTAATATAATAGTTTTTGGAATTTCTCCTATTACAAGTTGCAAGCCATAGTTAATTACTTCTGCTCTTTCGTCATCTACTTCTGGCATTTCTTTTCTTATTCTTTTTGTTAAGGCGTTACATATTTTCTCTATCAAAAAAATCACCTCTTTGTTTCTTACAAGGTGATTTTACCTGTTTTTTTACAAATTTTTCAAAAATTATATGAAAAGCAAAAAAACATATATGAAAATTTTATTTTAAAATTTCATATATGTTTTTTTAGTTTCGTAAAATTTACATAACTTTTTCCCATTTTCCATATATTCCACATGGAAGTATTAGGTTAGAGTTTTTCATTGGTAGCCCTATTTCTCCTGCTGTTATTTTACCCTGATATTGTTTTAAACTTATTTTTAAAATATTGCTTAATACTTCTGCTGAAATTCCTGTTGTATATGAATTTATTAGGAAGAATAATGGTGTATCACTTAACACTTGTGTGCAAAGTTTTACAAGATCTGAAATATTATTTTCGAACTGCCATACCTCCCCTGATGTTCCTCTTCCATATGAAGGTGGATCCATTATTATGGCATCGTACTTATTTCCTCTTCTTATTTCTCTTTGTACAAATTTAATAACATCATCTACTATGTAGCGAACTTGCGCTTTCTCTAGTCCAGAAGATACTACATTTTCTTTTGCCCAAGAAACCATACCCTTAGAACTATCTACATGGCACACAGAAGCTCCTGCTGAAAGGCATGCAACTGTTGCTCCACCTGTATATGCAAATAAGTTTAAAACCTTTATTGGTTTTTTTGCATTTTCTATTTTATCTATCATCCAGTCCCAGTTTACAGCTTGTTCTGGGAAAAGCCCTGTATGTTTAAATCCCATAGGTTTTATATTGAATGTTAGATTTTTATATTTAACTTTCCACGCTGCTGGGAGTTTTGTTTTAAAGTCCCAGTTTCCTCCACCTGTTTTGCTTCTATTATATCTTGCATTTACTTTGTTCCATTTTTCTGGAAAGCTTTTTTCTTTCCATATTATTTGTGGGTCAGGCCTTATTAGTTTATATTCTCCCCATCTTTCTAATTTTTCTCCATTTGCCATGTCTAGTATTTCGTATTCTTTCCAATTATTTGCTATGTTCATTTTTTCTCCTTTTTGTAAATTACAATTTAATTAATATTTTTAAGAAACTATATATTAATGTTGCATTTGCAATTGCAAATATAAAAAATGCTCCTAATAAATACGTTAATATTTTGCTTTCATTATAAATTCTTTTTATAAATCCACTTTTTGCACGTTTTTTGTAGTGGTTGTCCACAATATTCCCATAATTTATCCCCTCTTTTGTTATTTCCATCATATTATTCACTCTCCTATGTAATTAATTTATTCGAGTGGATAATAAATATGCTAAGTTTTGGTCGGGATTATTCTAATTTTTTTTTAATCTCTCGTGCTAATTCTATGTTTATTCCTTTTATTTCTAAAAGTTCTTCTATACTCGCCTTTTTTATTCCTTCTACGCTTCCAAATTTTTTCAATAATTTTTGTTTTTTCTTTGGTCCTATTCCTTTTATTTTATCTAAACTTGATTTTGCTATATCTTTATTCATTAGCTTTTTATTATATTCTATTGCAGTGTTATGTACTTCGGTTTGAAAGTTCGTTATAAAAAACATTAAAATTTTTTCTAATGGTATTTGCTTTCTGTTTTCATCTATTAACATTTTTGTATTATGTTTGTCGTCTTTTACCATACCAAATACGGGAATTTCCAAATTGTATTTAGCAATTGCCTTTTTTATTGCTCTTATTTGTGTTATTCCACCATCTGCCAAAATTAAGTCTGGTAAGTTTCCAAATGTTCCTTTTGGATTTTCTATAGAATGTTTTAATCTTCTTGTCACAACTTCTTCTGTGCATGCCACATCATTTTGGGTATATACAGTTTTTATTTTAAATCTTTTAGATAAATTTTTCTTTATAACACCATCTATTGCAACACACATTCCTGCTACAATATAATCTCCAGAGAAATTTGAAATATCAAATGTTTCTATTCTTCTAGGTAAATTTTTTAGGTTTAATACTTCTTTTAAACCTAAAATAATGCTTTCTTTTTCTTTGTTCTTATTTTCTAATGTTATTTTTGCATTATTAATTGCCATTTCTACGAATTTAAGTTTTTCTCCCTTTTGAGGTACTTTAAATTCTACTTTTTTATTTGCCTTTTCTGAAAGTAATTTTTCAATTATTTCATCATCATCTATTTTTTCTTGCATCATTATTTTATTTGGTAAATCAATTTTTTCTAAGTAATATTGTTTTATAAAATCTGAAAGTATAACTTTTATTTCTTCATCTTGCATATTATCTAAGAAATAATGTTCTCTACCAATCATTTTACTGTTTCTTACAAAAAATATTTCTACACATACAGATAAATCATTTTTATAAATTCCTATTACATCTATTGAATTTTCATTTATATTCGATACTTTCTGCTTAATTGAAATTCTTTCAATTGCTTGTTTTTTATCTCTTACAATTGCTGCTTTTTCATATTCTTGTTTTTGTGAAAATTCTTTCATTTCTCTATCCAATTCTTTTATAATATCGTCTGTTTTTCCTTCTAAAAGCATTATAATTTGATTTATTTGTTTCTTATATTCTTCTTTTGAGACTTTATTTACACAAGGTGCTAAACATCTTTTAATATCATAATTAATACATGCTCTTGTTCTAGATTTAAAATTTTTGCATTGTCTTATTTGAAATCTTTCTTTTATAAACTTAAGCATTTCTTTTGCTGCACCTGGATTTGCATATGGTCCAAAATATTTTGCGCCGTCATTTTTCAAGGTTCTTGTTAAAAATACATTTGGGAAGTCTGATTTTACATCTATTTTTATATATGGGTATGTTTTATCATCTTTTAATAAAACATTAAATTTAGGCATATTTTTCTTTATTAAATTGCATTCTAAAATTAGTGCTTCTGCTTCGCTATCAGTCACTATATATTCAAAATGGTCAATTAATGATACCATTTTTTCTATTCTTGCAGTTTTATTGTTTTTCATAAAGTACTGTTTTACTCTATTTTTTAACACTACTGCTTTTCCAACATACAAAATAGTATCATTTTTGTCTTTCATTATATAAACTCCCGGTTTATCTGGGAGTTTTTTTAATTCTTCTTTTATATTAAACATCAAAATATCCTACATATGGAAGATTTCTATAGTCTTCTTTATCGTCTAAACCATATCCTACAACAAATTTATCTGGTATTTGAAATGCTGTATAATCTGGTTCAATATCAAACTGTCTTCTTTCTTTTTTGTCCAACAAAGTACAAATTTTTAAGCTACCTGGTTTTTTATCTTTTAGATAATCTCTTAAATATGATAAAGTTCTACCTGTATCGATGATATCTTCAATTACAATTACATCTCTTCCTTCTATGCTGTCTTGTAAATCTAGTTTCATTGTTACTGTTCCTGAGCTTACTGTACTATTTCCATAACTTGAAACTCTTATAAATTCTAAACGTACATTATTTTTTATTTTTTTTGCAAGGTCAACTGTAAATAAAGCTGATCCTTTTAAAATGCATATAAATGTTATGTCTTTTCCTTCGTAATCTTTCATAATTTCTTCTGCAAGTTCACTGATTCTTTCTTGTAATGTTTTCTCATCGATTAATACTTTTAGCTCTTCCATATTTTATTACCCCTTTATTTGAAATATAACTACATTTTATATTATACTCCCATAATCGCTATTTGGCAAATATTTTTTTACAAAATGTGAAGTTTTTGCCTTATCCCATTATAAATTGTAAAATTATTAAAAGTATTGCTCCTGGTATCCCCAAAATTCCTACTACAAATGATGTTATTACATTTAAACCTATATGAAATCCAAAGTTTGCTCCTATTATGTTTATTATGTATATTATTACTCCGCCTATCACTGTGTTAAGCACTAATTTTAATATTTTCTTTATTGGGAATAAAAATATTTTTCCTATTATTAAAATTGCTAATGCGCATCCTATTACTATTAATATGTTTGTTAATTCCATAAAATCTCTCCTTTTTTCTATCGTTTCTAATCTTCATATAGAAGCGGACCTTAATCGCCGCTTCTGTATTTTATAAACCTGTCCTTTATATTTGTATGTTTGTTTACAATAATTATTACTTTAAATTACTTCTTTTTCTTGTGTTTTTATTCTTAGTTCATTTATCATATCTAATTCATATCCTTGTTCTTTTGCTTGTTTCATTAAATAGCTAAGTTTTGATTTGTTTGCTTTTATTTGATATGAATAGTAGTCTATAAGTTCACCTTCTGCTATATTAAAGTTTTGGTTTGCAATTTCTAATTCTCTTTTTGTTTTTATTACACTTTTTATTAATTCTAAATCAATCTTTTCCATAAATTATTCACTCCAAATTACAATTTCTAGTAGTATATTCCATTTTGGAATAATTTATGTAATTTTTTAATTATATAATTTTTCTACGTTTTCAAGTCCTAAATATTTTTTACATTCATTTAAGAAAAATTTATCTGTTTGCCCTGCAATATAATCTATAACTGCCCTTTTTATGTTAAAGTCTTCATTTTCATTCATTTCCCTTATAAATTCATATAAGTTTTTCTCTGAGAAATCTTCTCCCTCTAAGGTTTTATATTCTCCGTTTTGTAGTTTTTCTAAATATTTATTATATAAAGGTTTAAATAATTTATCAATTTTCTCATAATTTTTATTTGCCATGTCTGATTCATATATTGTTCTATAGTTCCAGTCTTTTAGTTTTATTAATTTCTCGAATACTTCTTCTGAGAACATTAAATATGGTTTATCATAACTGTTTATAATTACGTCTTTTATTAATGTATCTACAATATTAGAGTTTGTGTCTCCTAGTATTTTAGTTATTTCTTTTGGGATGTCTTCTCTTGTTATTACTCCTACTTTTATTGCATCTTCTATATCTCTACCAATGTATGCAATTACGTCTGATAACCTTACTACACATCCTTCTAATGTCATTGGTCTTATTTGTTTACTATAATTATCTGTTTGGAAAGTTCTTTTTAGTTCTTCTTCAAATTCTTCTCTAGTTTTTTGTGGATTATATGTATATTGATTTATTAAAATTTCTCCATTATGTGCAAGTATACCATCTAAGGTTTGAAGGCTTATATTTAGCCCTTCCATTGTTTGTAATTCTCTTACACTTTGTGCATTATGACAAAATGCCCCTATGTTTTCCTCTTTACATATTTCATTTAGTATACTTTCTCCTTTATGTCCAAATGGAGTGTGCCCTATATCATGCCCTAGTGCCATTGCTTCTATTAAATCTTCATTTAGTCTAAGGCTTCTACCTATTGTTCTTGCAATCTTTGATACTAACTGAACATGTAAAACCCTTCTTGTTATATGGTCATTTTGCACAAATGAATATACTTGTGTTTTATCTATGTATCTTGCATATCCTGATGAATGTATTATTCTATCTATATCTCTAAAGAATATTGGTCTAATATCTTCTTCATCTTCTTTTAGCCATATTCCATTTTCAGATTTACATGCATATTCTGATAAATTTTTTTCTTTTAATAGCATGTTTTCTTTCGCTTTTAATAAAATTTCGTTCATTTTATCGCCTCTTTTACTATTATATAGAAATTACCTAAAATTGTAAAGTTTTTTTACATTTTTACTTGCAAATTCCTGCGGTGTATGTTAAAATGGAAAAAGTGATTATTTATTTTACTTTAGGGAGGTGCAAAAATGCCAAACATTAAATCAGCAATAAAAAGAGTTAGTGTTATTGAGAAAAAAACATTGCAAAATAATATGATTAAATCTGAATATAAAACAGCTGTTAGAAAATTTGAAGCTGCTGTTACAGAAGGTAATAAAGAAAAAGCTGAAGAACTTTTAAAAGTTGCAACTCAAAAAATTGATACAGCTTGTTCAAAAGGTGTTATTAAAGCAAATACTGCTTCTAGAAAAAAATCTAATATAGCTAAAAAGTTAAACACATTAGGTGCTTAAAGTATTAATATTAGCCAGTGATTATTCACTGGCTTTTATTTTTTTATATACAAATTGTATTGTGGTGAATTATTCTTCTGCCTAAAATTACCTTTGATTTTATGTATAAAAATATGTTACTATTTTATATAGGAGGTATTACAAAAGATGAAAAATTTTTTTGATGATGTAAAAAATATAGATAAAAAAATTGTTATAGTCATGTTTAAACGGTTTTAAATTTTCTTTATTGATTGCTTTACTATCAGTTTATATTCTTGCTTTATATAGTACATATCCAATTTCACATGTTGCCTATTTGTGTGGCTTACTTTTATTTAAATTGAGTTTAACTTGCCTTGTGGCTTTTTTTATATGTGGGTTTGCAATTAATAAACTAAAATTGTAATTTGTAAGTCTGTTTTAAATAAGATAAAGCCATAGATACAATATATTGTACCTATGGCTTTTGGAATATAAAAGTAAACTACACTTTTTTCAATTCTTCTAAAAATAATTTGTTTAATAATTGTGGATTTGCTTTTCCTTTTGTTTCTTTCATTGCTTGTCCTACCAAGAATCCTAATGCTCTGTCTTTCCCTGCTTTGTAGTCTGCAATTGAACCTGGATTTGCTTCTAATATTTTTTGAACTACTTCTTTTATTGCTCCTTCATCAGATATTTGTATCCAGCCTTTTTCTTTTATTATTTCTTCTGGATCACGTGGATTTTCTAATAATTCTTCGAATACTTTTTTTGCAATGCTACTGCTTATTGTTCCTTTATCTATTAAAATAATTAATTTCCCTAATTGTTCAGCTGTAAATGGCATTTGCTCTAGTCCTTCTTCATTTTGTACTCTAATTATATCTGTCATTATCCAATTACTTACTGATTTTGGATTGTTGCATACTTTTGTTGCCGCTTCAAAGAAGTCTGATAAATATTTAGAAGAAACTATTATATTGCTATCATATTCTGGAAGTTGGAATTCATCCATATATCTTACTTTTCTTTCTTCTGGCATTTCTGGTAAACTTTTTCTTATTTCTTCTTTCCATTCATCAGAAATTTCTATTATTCCTAAGTCTGGTTCTGGGAAATATCTATAGTCTTGTGCATCTTCTTTGCTTCTCATTGTAAATGTTTTTCCAGATACTTCATCCCATCTTAATGTTTCTTGGTCTATTTTTCCACCATTTTCAATTACATCTATTTGTCTTTGTATTTCATAATCTATTGCTCTTGTTATTGACCTAAATGAGCTCATATTTTTCATTTCTGTTCTTGTTCCAAATGGTTCCCCTTTTTTATGTACAGAAACATTTACGTCTGCTCTAAAAGATCCTTCTTCCATTTTACAATCTGATACTTCTATATATTGTAAAATAGATTTTAATTTTTTAAGGTAAGTATCTGCTTCTTTACTTGACCTTAAGTCTGGTTCTGATACAATTTCAATTAATGGCACCCCTGCTCTGTTTAAGTCTACAAGTGAATTTCTTCCATAGTCGTCATGGTTTAATTTTCCTGCATCTTCTTCTATGTGAATTCTTGTAATCCCTATTTGTTTTGTGCCTTCTTCTGTCTCAATTTCTATGTTTCCGCCTACACATAGAGGTTTATCAAATTGTGAAATTTGATATGATTTTGGTAAATCTGGATAGAAATAATTTTTTCTATCGTTTTTGCTTAAAGGTGTAATTTCACAGTTTGTTGCAAGTCCTGCTTTTACAGCATATTCTACTACTTTTTTGTTTAATACTGGTAAGGCTCCTGGCATTGCCATACATATTGGGCATACATGTGTGTTTGGTTGTCCGCCAAAGTCAGTTGGGCATGAGCAGAATATTTTTGTTTTTGTTGCAAGTTCTGCATGTACTTCTAGCCCTATTATTGCTTCATAATCTTCTTTTGACATAATTTTTCTCCTTTTTGTAATATTATTCTTTAAAATTTGGCTTATGATATTTTCTAAATTCAAGTTTTTGTTCTGCTGCATATGCTGCTTTTAATATTGTTTCTTCGTCAAAACTTTTTCCTATTATTTGCATTCCTATTGGTAGTCCTTTTTTGTCTACTCCACATGGTATTGATATTCCTGGAAGTCCTGCAATATTTACAGATACTGTGCAAAGGTCTGCCAAATACATTTCTAATGGGTTTGTTGACCTTGTTCCAATTTCATATGCTACTGTTGGTGATGTAGGTGTTATTAATACATCATAAACTTTGAATAATCTCTCAAATTCCTGTTTTATAAATGTTCTTACTTTTTGTGCTTTTTTGTAATATGCATCATAATATCCAGATGATAATACATATGTTCCAAGTATTATTCTTCTTTTTACTTCTGCTCCAAAGCCTTCACTTCTTGAATTTACAAATATGTCGTTTAGGTTTTCAAAATTCGGAGTTCTATATCCATATCTTATTCCATCAAATCTTCCTAAGTTTGAGCTTGCTTCTGCACATGCAATAATGTAGTATACTGCTAAAGCTTCATCTGCTATGTCTAATGTACATTCTTCTACTTCTGCTCCCATTTGTTTATACATTTCAATTGTTTTTTGTAGATTTTGTCTTACTTCTTCATTTATGCCTTCTCCAAAGAATTCTTTTGGTATACCTATTTTTAGTCCTTTTACCCCATCTTTTAAGTTCTTAGTATAATCTTTTTTAGGTGTACTTGCAGATGTTGAATCCTTTTCGTCATGTCCTGCTATTATATTTAAAAGATTAGCACAGTCTTCAACATCTTTTGTGATAGGTCCAATTTGGTCTAATGATGATGCAAATGCAACTAGTCCATATCTTGAAACTAATCCATATGTAGGTTTTAGCCCAACAACTCCACAAAGTGCAGCTGGTTGACGTACAGAACCACCTGTATCTGACCCAAGTGCCCAAGGTACCATGTTAGCTGCAACTGCTGCTGCGCTTCCTCCTGATGAACCTCCTGGCACAGTTTTTAAATCCCATGGATTTTTTGTTGTTCCAAAACAAGAATATTCTGTTGATGCTCCCATCGCAAACTCGTCCATATTTAGTTTTCCTAAACTAATCATATTTTCTGCATTTATTTTGTCCATTACTGTTGCATCATAAGGAGATACAAAATTTTCTAACATTTTAGAGCTACATGTTGTTTTAATTCCTTTTGTGCATATATTGTCTTTTATTCCTATTGGAATTCCTGCAAATTTTGATGTACTTCTGTCTATTGTTTTTGATTTTTCTAAGGCTTCTTTATCTGTTAAGGTTACAAATGCCTTTACATCTTTTTCTTTTTCATTTATTCTATCTATATAACTTTTAGTGATTTCTTCTGGTGTTATTTCCTTTTTGTCTAATTTTTCTATCAATTCATGAACAGTTAATTGGTATAAATTCATATTTTCCTCCTTAATTTTGTCTATCCTTTACTCGTATAATTAATCTAATTTAAAACTTTTGGTATTTTGAACATATTGTTTTCCTGTTCTGGAGCATTTTCCATTAGGCTTTTACTATCTTCAAATTTTTTAACTTCATCTTCTCTTAAAAAGTTTATATTTGCAGTTGCTCCATTTGTTTCTTCTAGCCCTTCTGTATCTACACCATTTATTATATTTGCAAAGTTTAATATATCCTGCAAATTTTTTCTATATTCTTCTATTTCTTCTTCTTTTATTTTTAAGCTTGCAAGTTTTGCAATATGTAATATTTCTTCTTTTTTTATTTCCATATGCCTTACTTCCTCCTTTTAATCTTTTCTATTATATATTTTTTTTATGGAAATTACAAGGTTTGGACTTTAATTTAATATTTTTAATAAAATTTTTTTGACTTTTTTTGTATTTTTTTTGAATAATTTTCTTTTTCATTTGCAATACTAAAATTATGAAATAAAAAATTTAAGGGAGGATGTTACATGAAAGCAACTGGAGTTGTTAGAAGAATAGATGATTTGGGTAGAATTGTTATTCCTAAAGAAATAAGAAGAACTCTTAGAATAAAAGAAGGAGATCCTATTGAAATATTTACAGATAAAGAAGGAGAAGTTATTTTAAAAAAATATTCACCTATTGGTGAACTTTCTGAATTTGCAACAGGTTATGCAGAAACCCTTGCAAAAACGACAGGACATATCGCTTGTATTACTGATAAAGATTCTGTAATTGCCGTTTCTGGTGGTTCTAAAAAAGAATTTTTAGAGAAGGCTATTAGTCCTGAACTTGAACAATTAATTGAGAATAAAGAGGTTTATACTAGCAAAGATAATAATGAAAAAGCTTTACCTATTACTCAAAATGCTAATACTAATACTCTTAATAATTCTCAAGTTATTTATCCTATTATTTCTGATGGGGATGTTATTGGTAGTATTGTTCTTCTTTCTAAAGAGCAAAATACTAAAATGGGAGATTCTGAGCTTAAGGTGGCTCAGTCTGCAGCAGGGTTCTTAAGCAGTCAAATGGAGATATAAATTTTAGTTTTGCGGGTCGCCGTGGGCGGCGGCCCCTACATTTTACTCGATTAGCTCTAATGTGGTTTTTTCGCTTATGCCTTCTACATTATAGTATGTTTCTGGCACGTTTCCTACTATTACTGTTTCTACTAATAGCACTTGGTTTACGATTTCAGTATTTATGGTTTTGTATGATGTTACTATGTTTACATTGCATATGACTTCTAGATAAATCCTGTATACTGTTTGGTTTATTCCTTGTGCTTTAAATTCTGTTTTTAAGTCTGTAGTTACTGTTCCTGCTGGTATAATGGATATATTTATATTGGGGCCAAACCCTGCTATGTATTTGTTTCCAAGTATTGCTCCAGCAGGTATTTTTATTTGTTTTTTTTCTATCTCTTCTAGTCTTTTATTTACTTCTGCTGCAATGTCCGAGGCTATATCATTTATAATACTTACATCTGTTTTTAATATGCTAGTATTATTTTCTTCACTTTTTTTTATTGATACTATATCCTTGTATTCATATTTCTGAACTACTTTTGTAGACTCTGTATTTAATATATCTGTTGCAATTTGTATTCCCTTTTCTTTACATAGTTCTTCAAAAATTGGATCTATTGATTTTAAACTAGATATAATAGTTGCTGTTGCTATAGCTATTACTACAGTAAAAGTTAATTTTTTCTTTATAGTTTTTTTGTCTGAATAAAATATTTTTATTCTTTTTCTTGAATAGATTTTATCCATTTTTATATTGCAATTCTGTTTCTTGTAAATTTAGGTATGTATAATTGCTGCCCTGAGTAAATTTTATTTACATCTTCTACTTCATTTATTCTAGCAATATCTTCTACCTTACTTTTAAATTGTTTTGCAATTTTCCATAGAGTATCTCCTGGTTTTACAAAATATATAATCATACTATATGAGTCTGTTTTTGTGTCTTCTGTAACATTAATATCTTGAATGAAATTTAACTCTTCACTATTTTGTAGTAATACTGTTATTTCTAATTCTGCTTCCAAAACTACTCCGTCATCTGTATTATATACTTTTTGTGATGCTATATTTATTTGTGTTTCAAATTGACTATCTCTTCTGATTAACTCAGATGTTAAATCAAAATCAAAAGGTACAGACACATTTACTCCATTTACTATATTTTCATTAATTACAAAGAACTCTGCATCTAATTTACCTGTATATTTTATTCTTCCGTCCTTAACCTCAGTGTTTTCTATAACTGGATTTACATTACTTCCTAAGATTTTGCCATATATTAATTCTGGAGTTGTAAAGGTTTGGTTTATTTTAAATGTGTCTCTTATTCTATTTTGCATTGTTGTTGCTCTTACATTATTTCTCTTTAATTCTATATTATTTAAGATGCTATATACATCTTCTATTACATTGATTTGCTTATTTTCAAACGCTCTACAGAATAAGTCCAAATCTGCCTCTACATATATAGAATGTTCATCAATATTATTTGATCTTAATTCCAAATTTTTAAGCTTTATTTTTGCCGTGCACTCTGCTGTTTCTGTTACATTTGGCATATCTATAAATCCCATTATGGGTATTTGCCCTGATGCATTTGATATTTTATTATCTTCTGTTAAGTACATTATACTTACATTCGCATTTGCTTTTATTAACACTTTATTATAACTTGTTTTTGTCTCCACGCCCGATATATCAAAGCTTACTCTCATTATTTCTGCAAGGTCATCTTCTGCATTAATTCCTATGGCATCTTTTAATATGCATTTTCCTGTATTTTCTCCTATTAGTGACATTAAATCTTTGTTAGAATTTAACATTTGTATGTCTTCTTCATCTTTTATATCTACAATTGCTTCTATGTCTTCACTTGAAAATACTTTAATATCAGCTTCTATAAATGCTTTTATGTGCACTTTTCTGCTATTTAAAATTTTCGTTTCAAATCCTTTTATACATAAATTTTCTTCTAATGTATGCCCTTCTTTACAATTGTCCATATCTATTGTTGTAGAAAAATCTAAACTTGTATTAATTGTTCTTATGCTTCCATTTTCATCATCTGCCAAATATATTATATATGTGTTGACACATCCTTCTAATTTTACTTTTCCATTTAAAGTTTCTCTTTTTTGTATACATATCGTTCCATTTGTGTTTATTATTTTTAAAACATCTGGCTTTACATCATTTACAATAGCATCTCCGTCTACTGTTATAATCTCTTGTTTTTGACCTACTATTTGGTTAAGTTTTATCTTGTCCCTGGCTGTTTCTACTGCCATATAAATCCCTCCTTAAATTATAATATTACATTATATTAAGGAAATAAAAAAAAATTCCTATTTTCATAGGAATTTTTAAACTTTAAGTTCTAGCTGGTAATATTAGAGGGCTATAATTTTGTCCGTCGTATATTGAAACTTCTAATTCTTTTGTTAAGATATCTGTGTATTTATAACTTACATTTGTATCTCTTTTTTTGTCTTCTACTAGGAAAAAATTTGAATAAGTATCTTTTATTACTGTTTCCTCTTCAAAGGCTTTATTTCTTCCAAGTGTTCCTTTTATTAATATCTTTTGTCCTATTCTGTCATCTAGTTCTGCTTTGATGGTTGAAATGTCATTTCTTAAAATCATGATATCACTCACCTTCATTTTTATCTGTCATCTTTTGGCGAATTATATCATTGCGAAAAAAATATGTCAAAAGATGTAAATAAGTCTTTTCTCTTGTTTTCAGTTTGGTTCTAAGGTTTTGTGACTTTATTACATTTGTGTGTCATTTAAGTTGCAGCTTTGTTACATTGTTTCGTAATACATCTTGTTCTTTCCTCTAGCTCCTATTCCACTAACACCTTTTTCTCCTTCTTTTACCATTTTAGCTATTTCTTTTGCAGATATATATACTCTTTTATCTGTTGTTGCTACGACCTTTGCAACAATTAATGGGTCTATAAAATCTATTAATATTCTTCCCGGAGAAGATGCAAAATCTGCTCCCGCTTCCATAATTGCCTCATAAAAACTTTGGCAGGCTCCGTGCAAATATAACAAGTTTATCTGATGAATTTTGCCATTTTCTTGCATTTAACACAGATTTTATAAAATATTTAGAATTTCTATAGTTATATATGTCTAAATAATTTTTTCCATTTTTAATCATTGAGTCATGTCCTGTTATTATTAATATATCTGGTTTATGTTTTACCAGTAGTGGAATTACATACTGTGGTTGTTTACTCTCAGATATGTTTTTGACAACAGCATTTAATCCCATTTTTTTATAATATTTCATAGTTTTTTCACTATATCTTTTATCCCCATCTAAATGCAATATTTTCCCTGTATATTCTAAGTTTTTATTATAATTATTTGCTATTTGTTTATACGATTTTTTCTCTATTCCTCTTAGTAATTCTTCTACTTCTTTTACTTCAAATTTTTTTAAGTCTCCGTATTTCAGCATCTGCCTCAATTCTAATGTTCAAGCCTTTTAAGATTGCAATTTTTTTTGTTTTATTTACTTTTATTATTCTATCAACAAAAAATAGTATATCATTGTTATATGAATATCTGCCTACAATATCTCCTTTTTTTATTTGCATATTATATCACCTCAAAATACTGTAGTAGTATATTTTATGTCAAAATTTGTAGTTCTGTTAGTAAAATATTCTAAAAATAAATTTTAACAAAACAAAAAACCAGCGAATATCGCTGGTTTTTTGTTTTGTTTATGCCAATTATTTTTTACGCATCATTCTTAAAAGAATGAATAGTATTACTCCTAATATAATAGTAGAAGCTACTACTACCATGATATAATCCCCTGTTCTAGGAGAACCATCATTATTTTTAGAAGAATCAATAGTGGATTTTTCATATGTGTTCACAATGTCATATCCATCTATCTCTGTTTTGTAATTGGCTATTTTGTTTTCCCGTACTGTGTAAACAATTTGTTTGCCTTTGTCATTGTACTTAGGAAGACCCTCAAAGGAATACTTCCATTTTTCTTCTGCTGTCACTTTTTTGGATGCAATCTTCTTGCCATCTGCAATTAAGTTAACAGTGATGACTTCAGGTCTTTTCTGGTATTTGTTGTTCTTATCGTTCCATGTTGCTTTACCTTTAACATCAACCATTTCCTTTACAGCAGTTGTAGGCTTAGTTTCAGGTTTGGTCTCTTCTTCAGCCTTACTAACGCTTACATCAGCTGTTGCAATTTCCCTTGTGAAGTGGGTGACTTTATCTCCGTTTTCCTTGATATATTCAACTGTAGAGTATCCATTTGAAGGATATTTAGTATTATACTTAAATCCATTTTCATGAATGTCTACATTTACTTCATACATCAAAGAATATTCATGATTTCGAAGCATTTCACCATCTTTCACATACCAGGTAATTCTGTAAATGACGTCGTTTTCATTCCCTACAACATCTGGGCCTCCTTCTTCGTACTTATTGTTAGGAATCATTTCCACAACAATAGGTGTTTCATGGGATGTAGGCCGTTTTCCTGTGATAACCCAGCCCTGCCTACTTGACCAAATAGTTGTAGCAGTATTTTCATCAATGACTTTAATGGTATCTGTATTAAGGTTTACCCATTTGCTCATATAATCTGTAACAGTAATTTCACTGTACGCAGGGCAGTCCAAATTAATGGAAATACCACTAAGTGTTGTGAGCAAATTAGATACAGAACCAGCCTCATGAAGAGAAACATTACTGGTAGCAGAGTTAATATCTGTCATCCAAGGAGTTGCACTATTTATAGCCACCATATACAGATGAGCTACTTTGTTGCTTTTAGCAAGTGCAATTCCTGCATCAGTTGTACGCTTTTCTTTGTCAGCATACTCTCTACCCCAAATAGTGTAATAGAAGATTTCCCGTACATGAGTGCCATTTTCCTCGTCATACTTAACAAATGCTCTTTCAGTATCAGATATTGCATACGGACTTTCCAGGTTCATCCCAGAATATTCATATACATCTTTCCAGACCTGATTAGCCCATTTCATTGATTTTTCGTCCTCCGAAATATCGGTTTTAGAATCATCAAAAGCAGTCAAGTATGCATTGGAAAGCTTAGTTTCACCAGAATTGTATGCCTCCAGTTCCTCTCCAATAGACCATTTTGCAAGAGTCAGTGCGTCTTTTTTGAGCCAGGGATTGTTTGTCCAATTGCTGAAAACATATTCACTTTCATCAGTATTAACCTCGCCATCTGTGATATACACAACATGAGCTTTATTCAAGGTTTCATCATGATTTTTGATGTACTTCAAGATTCCAGTAAAGCCTGCCTCGCAGTTTGTTGAAGCTCTACCATACAAAAGCTTTCCTGGTTCCTGAGGTAAGTTTTCACTCAATTGTTCAACAGTTTCTGCATGCTCAAGAACAATGTTATCACCTGTGCCAAATGTCATAACAGTTAATAACACACTGTTCTTCTCATCTTCCAGGACCTTTTCACCGAGTTTCATGATAGAGGTTCTTACCCCATACCAGTCATCATTTGTGGAATATGAGCCATCAATCATAACGATTACTTCGTCATGAAGTTTTGCTCCATCATCCACAGAAACTTCGGTTCTCATTCTAAACCGTCCGTCTTCACCAACGGCAATTGCCGTTCTGCTTGTCTCTAAGCTCGTTTCCAAGCTCGTTCCTGCAGCATGGGCCTTGATAGGCATAGATACCAATGCACCAAACATTAAAGTCAGTGCCAGCAGTGTAGCAAAAAATCGTTTCATTTTGTCAACCTCCATTTTGTAGTATTTTTTGAAACACAGTTGGAATAATTATATACTAGATTTTAACATCTAGTATACTTTTGCACATCTAAATAGATATGCACGCTTAACATTATGCGCTTACCTCCTTAATTTAATTAAATTTAAGAATTGTGTGATATAAAAAGCTACTAATATTATACTATATATGGAAAGTTTTGTCAATTTTATGTTTATTTGTTGGTAAAAAATAAAGGCACTAAATTTAGCGCCCTCATTTTCTATTTATTGGTTATATTCCTTTATATTTTCTCATTTTCACTGCTGATACAGTAACTATAATTGCTAATGCAACTATTGCTATTATTCCAACATTTTTTGCACCTGTATATGGAATATCTTTGTCTGTTGATGTGTTATCTTTTCCAGTATTATTTTTGTTTTCGTCTCCTTTTGTTTCTCCACCATTGTTATTTTCTTCTGCTGATTTTGTTGCTCCACATTTACATTTTCCATTTTCATCATATATATGTTTTTCTGTACTATTTGCTTTTATTTCCCCACATTTTGAGCATGCTTCCCAGTGGTTTGTTTTATCATATTTTGTTACATATTCATGTTCACATGTTTCTTCTGTTTGTTTTGTTGCTCCACATTTACATTTTCCATTTTCATCATATGTATGTTTTTCTGTACTATTTGCTTTTACTTCTCCACATTTTGAGCATGCTTCCCAGTGGTTTGTTTTATCATATTTTGTTACATATT